>Ga0180438_10001903_pt1 | contig 35650 bp, 26 predicted proteins | sample SS_ome_12_FD_132455 | JGI IMG/M metagenome (GOLD analysis project Ga0180438, IMG submission 132455) | Hypersaline lake sediment archaeal communities from the Salton Sea, California, USA - SS_3_D_2 metaG | ecosystem: Environmental > Aquatic > Non-marine Saline and Alkaline > Hypersaline >... | reverse complement strand
GGGATCGGATACCGCTCAGGCAACACCGAGATCAATTTCGTGTTCGTCCGAGCCTATGGTAAGGAACGCGAGCGGACCTCAAGTCCTCAGGGGATGTCCTTTATGGAAAGCTTCAATCTGGACGCTTCGATCTGGGGATTGGGTGTGACGTTCGGGTTCTAGAACGAGGAGAATCGTCGTGCAGACCGATCAGACAGGAAGATCGAGCGCCGCGAAAAAGTGGCTGATCGGATGTGGCATCGGGTGTGGTGTCATTATCGTCATCGCCGCCCTCCTGGTCACCCTGGGTGTGCTGTATGTGCGCAATCTCGTGGAGGGCTTCAAGGATTCCGAAGTCATGCTGGAAGCCCTTACCGAGCGCTTTGGCGAGATCTCCGATTACACGCCGGAACCCACCGGTCGCATCGCCCCCGAACGTGTCGAAGCCTTTCTCACCGCGCGAGAGGCCACGGCCGCAGAGAGGGATAAGATAGCCAAATCCATTCAATTGCTTTCCGATGAAGAGGACGCACAGATCGATGTGGAATCCGCCGGTGGTGTCCTGCAGAAGATCAAGATGGGATTCGGCCTCATACCGCAGCTGGCAGACTTTTTCAAGGCCCGCAATCAGGCGCTGCTGGACGTGGGTATGGGCCTGGGAGAGTACACCTATCTCTATACAATCGTATATTTCGCCTGGTTGGAGAAACCTGTTTCGGATGGACCATCCGTTCGCATTACCGGAGAGAATCAGGAAATCCGCACCCGAAGGTGGGAGAATGAGCAGGAAGCCCGGGAGCTGAGCGAGGATATCACGCTCCGGCGGCTTCACCGCATGCTGCTTCCCATACTCCGCAATCAGCTTGACCGACTCATGCAGGATATGCCTCCCGCAGCGGGGCAGGATTGGAAGGACGCCTTGTCCGCGGAGGTGGCGGCCATGGAAGCCGATCGCTATCGATTGGCCTGGCAAGACGGACTGCCCGATATCATCGCCTCCTCATTGGAACCCTATCGGGCGCGATTGGAGGCCGGCTACGACCGTTGGCTGAACGCCATCGAGTTTTCTTTCGAGCAGTAGGAATCATTCCCCTCCTGGCCGGGAGAGATCGCCTCCGGCCCGTCAATGCAGCACGCGACTGGCGTGAGCGGACATCCCGGCCCCGGCGACATTCCGTGGGAGACATGACGAGACGCAGCGAAGAATCGACGTCGGACCTGACGCGTCGGCTGGGTGCCTTTGATTCCACCATGATGATGGTGGGAATCGTCATCGGATCGGGTATATTTCTCACCACCGGTCTCATGGCGACCTCGCTGCCGTCAGCGACATGGGTGCTTTTCAGCTGGGGAGCAGGAGGATTCCTTATCCTGGCGGGGGCTTTGACATATGCCGAGTTGGGCGCCAGCTTTCCCGAAGCGGGCGGACAGTATGTTTACCTGCGGGAGGCCTACGGCCCGATGTGGGGATTCCTCTTCGGCTGGAAGATGTTCTTGGTCAACATGACCGGCTCCATCGCGGCGCTGGGTGTGGCTTTTGCGGAATACGCGGGCTATTTCTTTCCGGCCTTATCTCCCCGGAATCATTTGATTCACCTCGATCTGGGCTTTGGAGGCGGGGAAGCGGCACTCGACATCTCTTCGGGTCAGGTGCTGGCGGCGGTCATCATATGGTTTTTCACGGGATTGAACCTGCTGGGTGTAGCGCTGGGAAAGAGCGTTCAGAATGGGCTTACAGTGATCAAAATATCGATCCTGGTCGTCTTTGGGGGCCTGGGATTGCTGGCCGGAAGGGCAAAGGCGCCGGATCTTTCATTCTCAATAGACGGCATGGGAGCGGGTCAGATCCTTACCGGGTTGGGTCTGGGATTGGTGGCGGTATTTTGGGCTTTCGATGGATGGAACAACATCAACTATGTGGCCGGTGAGATCAAAAACCCGTCCCGCAATCTTCCCCTGGCGTTGGTCACAGGGACCATTCTCATTTCGGTGATCTATTTTCTGACCAATTACGTCTATTTCGCCGCCCTGACTCCCAGGGAGATGGCGGGAGAGGTAAGGGTCGCGGAAAAGGCCGCCACCGTGCTGTTCGGGCCTTCCGCCGCCGGACTGCTTTCGGTAGGAGTCCTGATCTCTGTAGCGGGGGCCCTGAACGGGGCGATCTTTGTGGGGCCTCGAGTCTATTACGCCATGGCACGCGACGGCCTGTTTTTCCAACGCGTGGGCCGCATCCATCCTCGATTCTTGACCCCCGCCGCAGCGCTGGTACTTCAGGCGGCATGGGCCAGCGTGTTGGCCCTCACCGGAGGATTCGAACAGCTTTTGGTATTCGCCATGTTCATGGGCATCGCTTTCTGGCTGGCGGCGGCGGCCGCGGTGTTCACCCTCCGGAGGAAGCGTCCCGATCTTCCGCGTCCCTACCGGACCTGGGGATATCCTTGGGTTCCCGCGGTTTTCATTCTGACCTTGGCCGCAATCCTGCTCAACACCTTGATCAAACGACCGGTCCAGTCTTTGCTCGGATTGGGGCTGGTGGCCCTCGGCCTGCCCGTGTACTGGATCTGGAGGCGCAAATCGCCATCCGGCGGCTGACCGGTTCCTCCGGGTCGGGATTGATGATCGACGCCGCCGGAGTGCTGTGCCGCTAGGATCAATCAGAAGATCCGACCCAATGGATCGCGCTTGAGGATCGCCGTCATACAGTGCAGCGATCCCCATCCCTTGCGGAGTTCCGAGACGTCGATTTCCTGGGCTTCAATGCCGCGCCGGAGGAGAAAGTCGCGCGTCTCCGGGAATCCCGTGGCCATGAGCACCTTCCCCGGTTCGAGCGCCACCAGGTTCAGGGCCAACTCCTGGGTTTCCTCCGCTGATGGAGCTTCCCATAGACGGACTCCCAAATCGGTGAGCGTGCTCCATACATCCCCGGGGAGCCGCGCCGGGTCGAATAGCGCCGTTGTCCGGTCAACAAAGCATATGAGGCTGTCGATATGGGCATAGCCGTAGGGAATCTGGAGATAGATGAAATTTTCCACTCCGATGCCCGCCAGGATTTCTTCCAGCTGTCGGCAGCCCTCATAATTGGCGCGGTTGCCCGATCCCAGGATGACCGTGGCTTCGTCCACCCATAGAAAACAGGCCGTCTCAAAGATCCCGGTTCCGCACACCGTATGCAGGATAGGCACCCCCAGACAGGCCAAGGCCTCAGCGGCATAACGCTCTTCCCCCCGCCGGCAGGCCATTGCTTGCCGGCCGACCACCGCTCCTTGAGGGGTCATGAGCACATTGTCCCGAATGAAAAGCGCGTTGGGTCGATCCATCCGCATGCGTTCGACATAATGGACGCTCACGCCCTCGTTTTGATACGCCTCCGCCAGGGCATCATGCTGCCTCCGGGCCAGGGCCGGCTATATGAGCTCTAACCAGCGGTATTCTTCCGGATCGGGAACGTTCTCGATCTCGGAACCGGGCCGCCGGAGGAGCACGGCCCTGAGATGCCCGACCTCCGAGTCGCATCCCCAATCTCCCCAATGGGCGCCGAGGTCTTCGCGAAAGGAGTTCTCTTCGGCTAACCATGCCGGATGGGTTTTAATCGGTTTTGTGCCCATTTCGATTATCGCCCCTAACATATCAAATTTCATCACCGATAGAAAGCATATGCCCGAGACGTTCGGATATCGAATGCCATGACGGCGAAAGCATTCTTTGCAGAGATATTTATGCCGCCGGGCTTGTGTGTGAGGGATGACCGGGATGTTTGCTCCTGCAAACAGGGGTGTTTTCTATTCCCGACAATATTTATAAAATAGCTTGACATACCGAATATAGAGGTCTATATTCTTTATGCTTCAATATCTGGTAGACTTGCCCTTCACTTTTTCCCATAAGATAGGAGGAAGGATGACTGACTCAGGTGGTTTCTCCGTCAATGCCCTTCGCATCCTCGAGGCGCGCTATTTCATGAAAAACGACACAGGTGAGTTTCTGGACCGCAGCCCCGGAGACCTGCTGTCCCGGGTGGCGAACAACATCGCTTCGGCGGAGTCTACCAAAAGGGCCCAGCAGCTCTGGGCTCGGCGCTTTTACAATCTGATGATGGCGCGCGACTTTCTGCCCAACAGCCCCACTTTGACCGGAGCGGGTCGCGATATGTGTTTGAGCGCCTGCTTCGTCCTTCCGATCGAAGATTCCATGCATTCCATTTTCGACGCCGTAAAAAACGCCGCCCTAGTGCACAAGGAAGGCGGAGGGACCGGCTTCGATTTCAGTCGACTCCGTCCCCAGGGCAGTTTCGTACACAAGACCCAAGGGGTGGCTTCGGGCCCGGTTTCATTCCTGCGGGTTATCGATGCCGCCACCGAGGCGGTCAAACAGGGAGGGACGCGCAGGGGCGCCAATATGGGGATCCTGCGGGTGGACCATCCCGATATCGAAGAATTCATCGCCATGAAGTTGGACCAGAAGAGTGTCACCAATTTCAACATTTCGGTCGCAGTAACCGATGAGTTCATGCGGGCCCTCAAGAATGGCACGACCTACGATATCTACGATCCTTATCTGGGAAAAAAGGTGGGGAAAAGGAGCGCCCGCAAGATCTTCGATGCCATCGTCCGCGCGGCCTGGTCGGTGGGGGATCCGGGCCTGATTTTCATCGATCGTATCAACCAGCACAATCCGACCAGAGACTTGGGACCCATACGCGCCACCAATCCCTGCGGGGAACAGCCTTTACACGCCTATGAATCCTGCAACTTGGGCTCCATCAATTTGTCCCATTTCTTCAGTCCCCGCAAAAAAGATCGCTTCGATTGGGATCGTTTCGCCAAAACCATCGCCGTGGCGGTCCGCTTTTTGGATAATGTCATCGAAGTCAACCGATATCCCCTCCCGGAGATCGAAGAGACCACCAGGGCCAATCGACGCATCGGACTGGGGATCATGGGATGGGCGGATCTGCTCATCCAGATGAAAATCCGCTATGACACACCCAAAGCTCTGGATTTGGCGGATAAAGTGGCAGAATTCATGCGGGCCAAGGCGGCGGCGGCATCCCGTGAGTTGGCGGAAGAGCGCGGCAGTTTTCCCAACCTTGATAAGTCGGTCTTCCGGGGGAAGAAGATGCGCAATGCCACGGTGATGACCATTGCGCCCACCGGGACTATTTCTCGGCTGGCCGGGTGTTCATCATCCATCGAGCCGATTTTCGCATTGGAATTCACATCCAAGATTATCGACGGAGAGCTTAAAGATGTGCATCCGCTCTATGCGGATTGGCGGGAACGGAATCCCAAAAAGCCGGTACCGGATTATTTTGTGACCGCCCATGAAATTCCGCCTGAGTGGCACATTAGAATGCAGGCGGCCTTTCAGAAGCATGTGGATAACTCGGTATCCAAGACCATCAATTTCCCCAATTCGGCCACGGAAGAGGACGTGGAAAAAGCCTACCAGTTGGCAAACAAACTCAAGACCAAGGGCATCACTATCTACCGTGACGGGTGCCGGGCGGAGCAGGTACTCTATAAAACCGCCCCCGGAGTGCGCCGTCATCCCAAGGAGCGGCCCAATTCGCTGCCCTCGGTCACGGATAAGATCAAGACCGGATTCGGTAATTTGTATGTCACCATCTCGTATTTGAATCAAAAGCCCTTTGAGGTGTTCACCAGTATCGGCAAGAGCGGCTATACGACCATGGCGGATGCCGAGGCTCTAGGGAGGCTTATCTCGCTGTCGCTGCGCAGTGGGGTAGATCCCAAAGAGGTCATCAGCCAGCTTAAAGGTATCGGCGGATCCGAACCAATTTTTACAGAGGGCGGTCTGGTGCAGTCGCTGCCGGACGCCATCGCCAAGGTCCTGGAGCGCCATTTCGGTGAGACGACCAACAATTCCAGGGATCTGTACCAGATCATATGCAAGATCTGCGGCGCCTCTCTACCGGATCAGAAGTGCCCTACCTGTCCCAACTGCGGCTGGAACCGCTGTTCAGGCACCTGACTGGGGGACGTCCCCGAAGGGGACACCCTGTTCAGGCCTGGCCCTGATAAACCCAGGCTTGACATCCTCTCGTCCGAGCCGGGGTGGCACCTCGGGGGATGTCCCCCAGGGACAGGGAGAAAGGAGCCAGGAGTGATCGATCTGAATAGACTATGGAAGAGCGGAAAGGATTTTTTAGGCGTGCGTTTTCCGATTATCGCGGGCGCTATGACTTGGATCTCCGATAGCCCATTTGCCGCCGCCGTATCCGACGCCGGGGCCTTCGGATCGCTTGCGGCGGGAAATATGCCGCCCGAACACCTGGATGAGGAGATCAAGCATGTCCTGAAGCTTACGGACCGGCCTTTCGCCGCCAACCTCATCACCATCGCTCCTCATTATAAAGATCATCTCAGGGTGGCGGCCGCGAATAAAGTGCCCTTTATCGTGTTTGCCGGGAGCTTTCCCCGCCGGCCCGAGATCCAGGCCGCCAAGGAGAGCGGCGCCGGAGTCCTCAGCTTCGCCTCGACTGAATCCATTGCCCGTCATCTCATCGACAATGGAGTGGACGCGCTCATCCTCGAGGGGAGTGAAGCCGGAGGTCACGTGGGCCATGTGTCTCTGGGGATCCTGCTCCAGCAAGTGCTGTTTCGGGTCAAGGACGTTCCCATATTCACGGCGGGCGGGATCGCGACCGGCGCCTACATCGCTCATCTTCTGCTTATGGGAGCGGCCGGAGTCCAGCTGGGCACCTATTTTGTGTGCACCGAGGAGTGCAGAACCCATCCCCGCTTCAAACAGGCCTTCCTGCGGGCGCGGGCCCGGGACGCCGTGGCTACGCCTCAGATCAGCTCCGATCTCAAGGTCGTTGCGGTTCGGGCCCTTCGCAACCGAGGCTTGGACGATTTCAATCGGCTGCAGATGGAATTGATCGGCCAACGAAAGGCCAAGGCGATTTCCCATGCTCAGGCCCAATACGCGGTCGAGAATTTTTGGGTAGGGGCACTTCGGCGAGCCGTCCAGGACGGCGATGTGGAAAGCGGCTCGGTCATGGCCGGACAGAGCATCGGCCTGGTGGACCGGATCCGTCCTCTGCATGAAGCGCTGGAGAATCTAATCGAGGATACGCGCCGTGAACTGTCCAGAGTGGATCAACAGCTCACTGTCTTGAGGACTGAATAGGGGGGAAACGTGCTGCCCCACTTCGGTTTCTCAGCCTGAGAAGAGATCATTCCCGACTTGACTCTGCCTGTCGATTAAGATGGCGGCGCTTTGTCTTCTCTATAGGATCCGGCCCTCGCGCTTGGCCCGGGCTTCCAGGCCGCTGCCGATGGCCACTCCCATGCCCGTACCGATGGCGATCCCGGTTCCGATGCTCTGCATGAGAATACCCAGCGAGATCCCGATGGCTGTGCCTAAAATGATCCCCAGCCCGAAATAGGTGCCCTGAGGGAGCAGCTTGTGGGCTTTATGGAGGTGTTCCGTCGAGTCTCGGAGCTTCTTGCGGTGGGTCTTCATTTCTGATTTCGCGGCACGGTCCGTCCGGCTGGGGAAGGCCGCGATGTCCGTAAGCTCGCGCTGCAAACGTTGACATTCGGAACAGTGCTCCGAAAACTCGGCCACTCGCATCACCGCTCGCTGCATGAGATCCAATCGGCAGCGCTTTCGGGTTTTGGCATCCAGCGTCTGATGATATCCCAGGAGAGCCTCCAGGGTCGTGTGTTTCCATTGTTCGATTGAAGACATGATCGTGGTCATCCCTTACCGGCGTCGAAATGAGTGGGCGAAAGCATGTGACTCTCCTTTTGCTCTGATTTTAACCGGTCTGCCGGCATGAGTAAAGTCGCAGGATATGTCGAGACTCTTACCGGCATCCCCAAGGTCGATTGGATGCCCGTGTGTCCGAGCCATGCGGAAGCGGTCTCCCCAGATCTGGGGCGCCGTTCTGAAGGAGATGTGTCTATTTTTTCTATATACACTATAGTTTTTATAGTATAATACTCTGGATCACTCATGAGTTGGATGGCCGTAGTTGGGAGAGTGCAGAGGATAAGCTGTGTCATGCCACCGCCGCCGCAAATCCTTTGCAACGATGCTGATATGGGTAGAGCAGCTCGAACTAAGGGAAATAATGTGATCATAGATAGAAATGGCATGGAATCGAAGTCTTCTATATGCCGTCTCTCAGTCAAAATAAGCTGCAGATAATATTTAGGTTATAGTAAATATCGGCCACTTAATGAAAAGGTCAGATGTCTTGTCCATGAGCAAAATTTCTTTGCAGAACGACTCCCGGGTCGCGGTCATCGGAGGGGGCCCGGCCGGATCTTTGTGTGCCGTTTTTATCCAGAAATATGCTCGGGATGCCGGGATCGATATCTCGACTACAATATTCGATGGGAAGGATTTCCTGCAAAAAGGCCCGCGAGGCTGCAATCTCTGTGCCGGCGTTATCTCCAACAGCCTGCATGCCAAGCTCAACTCTGAAGGAATAGGCCTCCCTGAAGGGCGAATCATCAAACGTGTCCGCGGATACCGGCTGCATCTCAACGGCCGTGCATTATCTCTTTCCCCGCCTCCTTCCGAGAACGACTCCATCGCCACAGTTTTTCGCGGCAACGGCCCCCGCTTCTCCGCCTTCCCGGAGGTCATCAGCTTCGATGATTTTCTGCTCACCTTTGCTCAGGATTATGGGGCCGCGGTGGTGTATGAGCCGATCAAGGAGATTCAGGCCCCTGCAGACCCCGCGCAGCCCCTTATCTTGACCTTTGGGAGCCGACGGCAGCCAAAAACCTTCACTGCGGATCTCGTCGTCGGGGCCTTCGGATTGAACACGCGACTCACTCGAAATATTACGGCCATGGGATTCGGGTACCGGCCGCCGGCCACACTTAAGACTTTCCAGGCGGAGTTTAAGCTGGACGCGGCCGCCATAGACCGGAATTTCGGAGACAGCATACATGTCTTTATGCCTCGCCGTAGTCGGATCCGGTTCGCCACGGTCATTCCCAAAGGAGATTTCGTCACCGTCACTTTGATCGGGAAGAAAGAGGCCGACCGGGAATTCCTCAAGGAGTTTCTCGCCCTGCCCGAGGTTCCCGAGGCGCTCTCGAAGGCCCCCGCCTGCTGTTTCTGTTATCCCAAGATCGCCGTTTCGCCGGCTCACAATCCCTTCACCCATCGGCTGGTGATGGTCGGTGACGCCAGCTTCTCCCGTCACTATAAAAACGGCATCGAATCCGCCTTTGTCACGGCCCGTCTGGCGGCTGCTGCCGCCGTCAAATTCGGTATCGACGCCGAGTCCCTGCGTACTCATTTCTACCGCCCGGCCAGGGAGGCCATCATCAAGGACAACTTTTACGGCCGTCTTCTGTTCTTCCTCAATGACATTATTCTGGCCGCTCCTCTTGTTAGGCGCCTGCATATCCGGCTGGCGGAAAATGAGACCCGCGCTTCGCATCCCCACAGCATCCGATTTATACTCTGGCAGATGTTCACCGGGAACATCTCCTATAAGAAAATTTTTCAGGCGGTGTTCAGTATCCGATTGCAAGTTTCGCTGCTGTCCACTACAATAAAGCTGATTTTTTTGAAATTCCGTAGGAAACCAAACTAGAACCGATCGAATACTCAGGATGCAGGATCGTCTAGGCCCCATCAATAGCAAGAGTGTCGTCGTCATCATCGGCGGCGGACCCGCAGGTAGCAGCTGCGCCATCCGCCTCAAAAGAATCTGCGCCGCTCAAAAGATATGCCCCCGCATCATCGTCTACGAAAACAAGCGGTTCGAGAAGAAGAGCTATTACAATCAGTGCCTGGGGGTGCTTTCCCCTCCTATCGAAGCCATCCTCGAGTCGCAGCTGGAGATTCCCTTCCCCAGCTATATCGTGCAGAAAGTCATAAACGGCTATTACATCCACTCCGATCACCGAACCCTCAAGCTGCCCGGAGAGCATGAACCCTCTTACGCCTGCCGGCGGGTGGAGTTCGATAATTATCTTTTTCAAAAAGCCAGAAAGTTGGGCGTGGAGACCATTCCGGCCCGGGCCACGGAGATCGATTTTTCCCCCGAAGGCGTCATGGTGTACAGCGAGAGCAACAATATCAAGGCGGATGTGGTGGTGGGAGCCTTCGGGCTGGATGACGGCATGGCTGAGACATTTGGGAGGCTGACATCCTATCGGCAGCCAGATTTCCTCTTTTCCGTGGTGACCAAGATCCATGTCGGAGAATCAGCTCTCCAGGATTTCGGTCAATACCTGCACGCCTTTCTCCCTTTGTCGCTGCCGCATGTCGAGTTCGGCGCCATGACCCCCAAAGGCAATCATCTCACCTGCAACATCGCCGGAAAGCACGTCGATGCGGAGATGATGGATCGGCTCCTTCAGCTCCCGGTGGTCAAGGGAAATCTCCCCGATGATATCGACGAGATCCTGCGCCACCTGTATTATTTCAAGGGCAAGTTCCCGACGCTGCCGGCCAAAAGCTTCTACGGCAATCGTTTCGTCATGGTCGGCGATGCCGCAGGGCTCAACCGCCCCTTTAAGGGAAAAGGTATCAATTCCGCCATAATCACCGGCATCAGGGCGGCGGATACCATGGTCCGGGTGGGGATATCGAAGAGAGCCTTCGAGGCGTACCGCAGCGACTGCTGTGAGCTGACGGATGATATCCCCTACGGCAAAGCCTTGAGATTCTTTGCCAACCTGGCCAAGCGGTGGGGATTTATGGGCGGTGTGTTGGAGGTGGCGGAAACCGAGCCCGCGCTTCGAACCGTCCTTTTTAATATCGTATCCGGACACGAGACCTATAAGAAAACCTGGTCGGAAGCAGGGAGGTTCCGGTTTTTCGTGAGGATTACCCTCAAGGTGTTGGGCCGCAGATTTCGCAGACCGAAAAAATCCGATAAGCGATGAAGTATTTTCGGCATCGACGGAATTCCTGAGCGGCCTCTCTCACCCGCTGGGCCGTGCCGGGATCATTTGCGGAGCGTGGAAGCCTTTTTCCACCGTCCGGGCCGAAGGGGGGCCGGGATCGACCTCTTTGATTCGGTTTCAGTCGGCGAAATAACCGGCCCGGTGGGTTACACGGTAGTTGGAGCCTTTGATCCTCACCCTGATGTTTCTGAACTTGCCGTCTGCATTGTACGACTGGGGGGTGTAGTAGAGCAGGTAATAGTTCTCCGCCGCATCGGCCGCTTTTTGGAAGAGAAACTCGGGATTGGCGGAGCTGGTGGCCAGGCCTCCGGTGGCTGCGGCCATCTCTTTAAAAGCGCTGTAGATATCTTCGGAGTGTTCTTCCATGGCCAGGCCGGGAATATTCTCCGCCTGATGCGTGAAATAGAGGAAATGGATGCCGATGGAGGAATCGGCATAAGCCTGTTTTACCGAGTCGACGTTGAAGGTTAGGTCCCGCCGATAAAAGTCCATATAGGAGGCCAGTGTCATCTGAATCTGGGGAGCCGCCTGATTCATCGAGACCAGTGTCTGCAATGTTTTGGGTTCGATCTTGGGAAGAAACTCTCTTTGATAGAAGAGGAACACGGTTTTTTGGCCGGGTTGCTCCTTGAGCATCGCCGCAAAATCCAAAAGCTTATCCTGTTCGACCTGGCGCAGGTCGTCCAGCTTGTCTAGGAGCGGGCCCAAAAACTGAATTTTTTCTTCGAGCTGCATTCCCTCAAAATCGATGCCGCCGGTATCCTCCACTTCCAGTCCTCCGCGACCCGATCCCGCCAAGGATCGCACCAAGGACACCAGGTCCTGCATGGCGGTGCGATATTCTGAGTTGCCCATCCAGGCGTCCTCACGAATCTTGTTTTTGAGCTGGCGGACCACTTCCTGTCTAGGTACCATATGGAGGGCCTCGCTTTTCATGCGATAGGTCTTGCGGGGGGTGACGATCGTGAGATTGTCTTCCGGCTCGAACACACGGTGCATGAAGTAATGGACCGCCTCCTCCAGCTTGGCGTTGTACTCGGTGATCTCGAAAAAGAGATAGAAATGACGTTCCGTCCGGGGCGTGAACGGCTTGAGCTCCTCCTTGCGCTGGATGATCGCCTTCTTGATTAGGTATACGGCGTCGATTTTCTGCGGCCTTCCATCTTCAAACAGCTCGAAATCCTGGATGGCGAGATCGCTCACGAAGCGATCGCCGTCGAAGACTCGCACCGGCACCTCGATGTTGAGGGTCGTGACCTCATGCTGCAGATCCTGAGCCTTGATCGTCCAGAAGAGACTCAGGACGGTGCAGGCTGCAGCCAATTTTTTCATCACCTTCTCTATTTACAGGTCATACTCGAGGACATTCTTTCCCATGCCGGTTGCTGTCGCGCGATGTGGATCAACCGGCGTGACTTTATGATTTTAGCCGATGGGATCCCGTATGTATAGCTGATTATCGCGTCAACGCGCTGGGTTACTCGCTCAGCGTGGTCGTCAGTGGAGCACCTGTTACGGGATTCGCTTATCTGCGAAGCCTGGCGGACACCAACGATTCGGATATCCTATGGATCCTGAAAAGCAACCTCAAAAAGAAACGCATGGTCAAAAATTTTCCGGAGGAAGTGAAGGACGTCGTCCTGAGTCTACGCTGAGATTCGGTTCGACTGCCAGGCCCTGGCGGCCGCGGCCTGGATCATCGCGACCTTAATGTCCGAATTGAGACATCCGTTGTCTGGCTGCGGACACCTGCGCCCCGCGAAACCGATCCGGCCGCCGTCCTCCGGATTCCCATGGGGGAGGAATTGTCGATGGGTCTGGGGCGTATTCCCTGGAGTGACCTTGGGATCATAATATTGGTGGCCGGGCCCGCACTTAGGCAGGAGATGGCATAATATTTGCAATATTAATCCACCGGAATGCAATTCTTACGTCTCATTTGTAGCGTGATCCCAATTCCCAGGATGGCTCCTGCCAAAGTCAGGCCTGCTCCCCGTTCACAAAATCTCGCTGGCTCCGTGATTTGCAAAACGTACCTCCATGGAAATTACGGAGAGAACCGGGGATGCAGGCCTGGCCCCCTTCGGGGGATTTACAGATTTTCCAAAACTGAGGATCTGTATCCTTTACGTTGATTCCAGGCCGGCTTAGAATCCAGGATTCATGACTCTTTCCGCCTTCGAGGGAAAGGCCATTCCGCCTCTAATTGAAAAAAGTTGCCTGTCTTCGATTATTCTGTTTAGAATACCATAAGCCTCATCGTAAAAATGAATATCGGGGAAAAGTCCATCCCTTCGGATCAATGTCCTCGGTATTCATCATTGCGGTGAGCCGACATGGATGTCGTTAAAGGATTGCGGCATAGAGTGATAGGACTATCTATCTTTTGAATTATGGCTTCGATAACCTTGGCGGCAGGGAGGAAACACTATGGGGCAGAATCTTGATCGTACGGAGCGAACAAAATTGAGGCGGCTGCAGATGGTAATACGCCGCAATTGGGAGCACCTCCACCCCGGCCGCTCGGTCCGCCGGGGATCGGCTGTAGGGGTGGTGACGGTGATCGTAGCCCTAGCGGTCCATTTCGGGATATTTCTGCGCCCAGGGCTTCCGGGGATCCTGGACAGCGTGGCCGGAGTGGTGGTCTATCTGGGATTGGCCGCCTTTATGGGGCTTGTGTTCTGGCTTTCTTATCGGCTGTTGCTCGTGCTCCCCCGTTTTTTTAATACCCTGGGGTTGATGGCCTTGTTGGTCCTGGTCTATTTCCTTTCCGATATGGGATTTCCTCCCCCCTTCAACCTCCTGCTGGGGATCGGATTCGGGCTGGCGGCGGCACTGCTGGGAGGAGGACTGGCCCATCTTTTCGACCGCGAGTTCCGTTTCTACCGAGGATGGAAGAAGGGGTACACGGTCTTGAGCATAGGGATCCCGCTTTGTCTTTTGCTCCTCGTTTTGGTCTGGATCGTGGATCGGGGCACCGACGTTCACCTGGTCGGGCCAAGCCCCGTTGGAGCCAACGTCGAGGCCCTGACCGCTCCCAATCCCGGGCGCCCGGGTCCCTACCGGGTTTTGTCATTGACCTATGGCAGCGGCGACAATCCGAGGCGGCCGGAGTTCGGCTCCCAAGCCGTCCTCAAGACTTCAAGCGTCGATGCCACCCCCTTCGTGAAAAACAACCAGGGATGGAAGATCAAGTTGCGCCACTGGTATTGGGGATTCAACTTCGAGGCGTTTCCGATCAACGGAACGGTTTGGTACCCTGACGGCCACGGCCCTTTTCCGCTGGTTCTCATCGTGCACGGAAATCACAAGATGCAGGAGTATTCCGATCCCGGATATGCCTATCTGGGCGAACTCCTGGCCAGTAGAGGATTCATTTTCGTTTCCGTGGATGAGAACTTCTTCAACGGCGCGTTCATGAGCGGACTTTCCAAAGAGAACGACGGCAGGGCGTGGATGTTGCTTCAGCACCTCACGGTCTGGCGGACATGGAATCAGGATCCGGATAGCGTCTTTTTTCACAAGGTGGATATGGATCGTATCGGTCTAATCGGGCATTCTCGAGGAGGTGAAGCGGCCGCCATCGCCGGTGCCTTCAACCGCCTTCGCTTTTATCCGGATGACGCCACTGTGAGCTTCGATTTCGGCTTCAATATCCACGCCGTCATCGCCATCGCGCCTTCGGACGGACAATACAAGCCGACCGGACGCCCTAATCCGTTGGACAATGTGAATTATCTGGTCGTGCAGGGCGCCCATGATTCGGATGTTTCCATATTTGCAGGAGATCGGCAGTACAATCGGGTGCGCTTCACCGATGGCGGCTATTGGTTTAAAGCCAGCCTTTATTCCTACCGTTCGAATCACGGCCAGTTCAACACGGTTTGGGGGGACAGTGATTGGGGACGTCCCATGGGGATCATCCTCAACCGTGAGCCGCTGCTGAGCGGTGAAGAGCAACGCACCATCGCCAGGGTCTATTTTTCGGCGTTTTTAGAGGCCACCCTGCACGGGAACGCCGCCTATATCCCTATGTTTCGTGATCACCGGCTCATCGCCGATTGGCTACCGGAGGATGTGTACATCAGCCGATTCCAGGACTCCACGTTCCGTGCGCTGTGCGATTATGAAGAGGATGTGGACGTCACGACCGGCACGTCTCCGGGCACCGTAATCACGCAGAAGAATCTGGCGGTTTGGCGGGAGGCCGACCTCGCTACCCGCAGCAGCCGCAGCACCAAACAGAACAATGTGGTTTTTGTGGGATGGCGTGGCGCTGATGATGTCCGGCAGGGGGAAGCCGCCCCTTTTTACTGCATCAACCTCCCCGACAGCCTCCCGAACGAATTCGGCGTTGATCGCGATTCTATGTTGGTGTTCGCCCTTGCGGAGGTCGATGAAAAGGTCCCGGATCCGGTGGAGGATCAGGAAGGCTCGGATCCAGCATCATCTCAAGACCTGAAATATGGGAATAAGACTTCGGATCAAACCAAATCTGAGAGCGGCGATGAAATCAAAGAACCCTTGGAATTGAGCATTGAACTGATTGATGCCAGAGGATACCGCGTGCTCTTCCCCTTGGACCGCTTCAAATCGGTGCCTCCTGTGACCAAGAGCCGGTTCACCAAGGTCATGAATGAGGGAAAGATCTTCGGCAAGGAGTATGAGCCGACACTGCAAACCTTTGAGCTGCCGTTGTCGGAGTTCGTCGCTGCCAATCAGGCATTTAAGCCGGAGGAGATAAGGCGTATTCAATTTATATTCGATCGCGGCCGGGAAGGAGTCCTGGCGATCGATCAAATCGGCCTTGCCAAGATGCGAAAGGAATGAAAACAAAGCGGAATCTTATCCACGGCATTCCGGTATAATAGAAAATATGATAAGAGAACGGGCGCGGGAGAGGAGAGCCAACCATGATCCAAAATAAGAGAAGCCTGCACTTGTGGTCAACAGCAGTCGTGATGTTCAGCATTGCGGTCCTGGCGCATGCCGCCGGAGAGAGTCCCGTCAATACCGATAAAAACGGCACGGCCGTCAAGGGGTACGATCCGGTGGCCTATTTTGTCCAAAATCGTCCGGTCAAGGGAAGAGCCGAGATATCCCTCTCCTGGGGAGGGGCGACTTGGCGTTTTGCCAGCGAGGAGCACCGCGACCTCTTTCAGTCCGACCCGGAGCGCTACGCCCCGCAGTACGGCGGATACTGCGCCTATGCCATGGCCTCGGGAGAATTGGCGGACATAGATCCCAGTGCATGGAAGATCGTCCAGGGCAAACTCTATCTGAATTTCAACCGCCGTATACAGAGGAGGTGGGAGAAGGATATGCCCGGATATATCGAGAAGGCGGATAAATACTGGCCGGCGGTGCTAAAGAGGTTGAAACAGAAGTGAATCCAGGGAAATCATGCTTTGGGCTTGACTCGGTAGAGAACCTCTCCCAGGTATCCCCCGTCGCTGATGAGCGCGATGTACATCCCCGGTTGGAAATAGGCCCGTCGCTTAAGCATAGGGATTGACAGGGAATCCAGCAGGTCTCTGGCTTCCCAGTCCCCTTTCCTGTCGCTCAACAAGATGGGCACTCGCTCCGAAATCAACTTTTCCAAGATCTCTTTTAAGCTCACGGTCTCCTCTCTTCCCATGGATTCCAATTGGGTCTCCAGATAATATATACGTATCGAGCCGCCGAAAAGTTGCCATAACTTATCAAAAATCTGACCGGGCGGGTTTTACCCTTCATCCGCCTCCCGGACATACGCCGACCGGAGACAGGATTCGATCCGGATTAGCGAGTCCATAATATTCTCCGGGTGAAGGGCCCCCTCGCTGAGCGGCCAGATGACCTCCCAATCCCGCGCCAAGATGGCGTGGGCTCGAACCGACCTCCGGAAGGGGGATTTCTGTTCTCAAGTTCATCTAAAGGTCCGACAATCCCCAAAAAAACCGATTCCAGCCGGGTGTTCGTGTTCAGGTTGATCGTCAGCCCGTTTGTCGGTAACATATACAGTCGTCATGGAACCGGAACTGCCCTTTGATCCCATCTTGCGGTCGGCCGAGATTGAAGACCTGGTCATGCATGAGGATACTCGACTCTATTACAGATTTCGTGCGTCTCGATTCTACGGCGGGATCGCCACAGCGGATACGGTGGGCTGTTCCTTCCTGTGTGCCTATTGCTGGAACCATGACCGCAACCTGCATCCCGACCGATACCGCACCTTCTACCCGCCGCAGGAAGTGGGATCAAAGCTGTTGAACGTGGCCGATTCCCGCTCCTTGAGTCTGTTCCGGGTCAGCGGAAGCGAGCCGATCCTGGGACAGGCCTCGTTTGAGCATATCCTTCGCATCATCCGGACTCTGGCCCGGTTCCGGCCGGACTCGCGTTTCATCCTCGAGACGAATGGATTTTATCTGGGGGCCAATCCGGAGCTGATCGTTCTGCTCCGCATCCCCAATATTCGGGTCCGCGTCAGCCTGAAAGGGATCGACGAAAAAAGTTTTGCCAAGGTCACGGGAGCCCAAAGAGATTATTTCTTTTATCCCCTGGCAGCCTTATGTGAACTGGAAAAGCAGGGCGTGTATGCTTGGCCCGCGTTGATGGAGGATCTCTTTTCGGAAAAAGAAATCGCCGAGTTCCAGAACCTGCTGGCGGCCAACGGCATCCGCCGGCAGCTGGAATTGGAGAGCCTGCAGGCCTATCCCCACGTTCTCCGCAACCTGGAGGAACGAAGGCTCAGGATTAAGACCAAACCGAGATGAGAGAAAGCATGGATCCCTATGCTTTTCTTTTCCCGGCGGAAAACTATCGGGGCTGGCGATACGTATCAGCATAGTGGCGAATGATCCAACCCAAGGAGGGAATGAAAATGAGAACGAAACCAATGTCGAGCGCACTAGGTGCCGCGCTGGCCGCGCTTATGCTGGCCGCGGCGCCGTTGGCTTCGGCCGCGATCCTTGAGAAAGACGCCCAGGACCCATATGCTGCGATAGTCGGGGATTACGAATTCGACCTGGCCCAGATCGGACAGGGAATCGTGGTTGTCAACGTGTATGTCGAAGAGGGCGAGTTGTGGATCTGGCCCGAGACCTCCAGCGAGCCGGCGGAGATGACGCCCATGGAAGGAGAGACCTTCAAATTTTACGTCGATGACGATGAAGAGGGGCGTTATGAGATCACCTTTAGCAAGAATGAGGAGGGGATCTACACCAAATGCCGGGTGGTAAACGAGGGCATGGGCCTGGATACCACCGGCACCAAGATCAAGAAGTAGATAGATTGCTGATCAGGCGGTAGGTTTCCGCCACTCCCGAGATGCCCACTGCTTCGGTCGCCAGCCGCACTCCATAGGCGGCGGCTGTGAAAAGGTCGGCTCCTTCGCAGAGCCGGGCGGCGGTTCCGGCACAGAACACGTCTCCACATCCGGTGGTATCGGCGACGATTTCCGCCCTGTGCGTCGGGATCAGTCCGGTCTTGCGGGGAGTCGAGATCCACACGCCCTCCCTGCCCAAGGTGATGATCAAGGCTTTTACACCGATTTCGAAGGCCTGCCGTGCCAGCTCATCCAATTCCGACCGGCCCGGGTGGCTCCCGGGCGCCTCCCGCATGCACGCCGCCTCGGCGGAATTGGCTTGGATATAATCCACTCCCTCTGCCCACTCCACCCACTCCGGGAGGGGTCGGTATCTGCGGGGGGATCCAAGGTTCTGCGATAAGCTGAGGCTGTGGATATCCAGCCAGATCGGGCAGGCGGAGGCACGGACGACGGTTCGCCAGCCGCTCAGTGTCATGTCCAGCCCGGAATTAAGTGCGAGGACCAGGAATTCCATCTCGGCCGCATGCCGCACGATCTTTGCGGGATCCAGGGGAGGGACAGCCGATTCCAGCACCTCCCGCCGTTCTCCTCGAGATGGATAATGGAGGCGGACCCGATGTCCCGGCCCGGGGACGGGATGCAGGTTTCGAGTGTCCAGGTTGATCCAGTCGCGGGTGAGATTATGCACCGCCGGATAGAGTTCCTCCCCCAGGTTGGTGAAGAGCGCGGTAGTATGCCGCATCCCGCAGAGGACGGCGGCCTGATAGAGGATCCCTCCCAGGCCATGTGTCTCTTCTCCGGTTTCCGAGGTGATGAAATCGTGGGTGATGGTCCCGAGCAGGGCGATGGTTCGGCTCAATATTCGTCCCAGGCTTTTACGGCCAGGTTTTCGGGCTTGATGAGGGCGAGGGTGTCTATGAGGCGTTCGGCGAACTGGAGGTTGGTGATGAGCGGGACGTTGAAGTCCACGGCCTTACGGCGGATGATGTAGTCGTTGGTGAGCTCCTCCTCTTCATGGCTTTTGGGAATGTTGATGATGAGGTCGAGCTTGCCTTCCTCGATAAAGGTCAGGATATTGGGTTCCCTCTTTTCCAGGGGCCAGCACAGAACATCGGCGGAAATGCCGTTGTATTTCAGATAATCCGCCGTTCCCCGTGTGGCGTAGAGCTTGAATCCCATCTCCTGCAGCCGCTTGGCGTCGGACAGGAAAAGCGCTTTGCTCTCGAACGGCCCGGTGGAGAGCAGCACGGTTTTTTCCGGAATCTCGAATCCCACCGAAAGCAGCGCGAGCAGAAACGCCTCCTCAAAGCTGTCGCCGATACAGGCCACCTCGCCGGTGGAGGCCATCTCTACGCTCAGTACCGGATCCGCGCCCTTGATGCGCGTGAACGAGAACTGAGGGGCCTTGACCCCCACATAGTCCAGCTCGAAGCAGGACTTATCTATGGGGGGGATGTCGATCCCCATCATGAGTTTGGTGGCCAGGTCGATGAAATTGAGCTTGAAGATCTTGGACACGAAGGGGAAGGAGCGGGAGGCCCGCAGGTTGCATTCGATCACCTTGACGTCGATGTCTTTGGCGATGAACTGGATGTTGAAGGGTCCGTTGATCTGCAGGGCCGCGGCGATCTGACGCCCGATCTTTTTCATACGGCGCGTGGTTTCCAGATAGGTCCGCTGCGGCGGGAGCACCATGGTCGCATCTCCTGAATGAACGCCGGCGTTCTCCACGTGCTCACAGATGGCGTAGACGAACAGCTCCCCGTTTTTGGCCACCGCATCCAGCTCGATCTCCTTGGCGTTCTCGATGAACTTGCTGATGACCACCGGGTATTCGGGGCTGACCTCGGAGGCCTTTTCCAGATAGCTCACCAGCTCGCCGTCGTTCAAGGCCACCGACATGGCCGCCCCGCTCAGAACATAGGAGGGGCGGATGAGCACCGGATAGCCGACGGCATTGGCGAAGACCTTGGCCTCCTCGATGTCGGTGAGCTCCTTCCATTCCGGCTGGTCGATACCCAACTCATCCAATAAGGCCGAGAACTTGTGCCGGTTCTCTGCATTGTCGATGCTCTCGGGGGAGGTACCCAGAATATTCAAGCCATAGTCGCGGCATTTCATGGCCAGGTTGTTGGGGATCTGCCCGCCCATGGAAATGATCAGTCCCAGCGGCTTTTCCTTTTCATAGATATCGGCCACGGTTTCGAAGCTCAGCTCGTCGAAGTACAGCTTGTCGCAGATGTCGTAGTCTGTGCTGACGGTCTCCGGATTGTAATTGATCATCAGGGTCCGGTAACCTAGATGGCGCAGCGTTATGACCGCGTTGACACAGCACCAGTCGAATTCCACCGAGGAGCCGATGCGATAGGATCCGGATCCCAAAACGATCACCTGGTTGGTGTCGCTGAACGCGACATCGTCCTGGTCGCCGTTGTAGGTCAGATAGAGATAGTTGGTCTGGGCCGGGTACTCGGCCGCCAGGGTATCGATCTGTTTGACCACCGGCGCTATCGCGAAATCCTGTCGCAGTTTTCGGATGTCGAGTTCTTCGCAGCCCAGGGTCAGCGCGATCTGCTTGTCGGAAAAGCCCAGGCGCTTGGCCGACCGCAGTATCTCCGCCGGAAGGTCTGCGCAGGTGTGCTTCCCAAGGGCGGTCTCCATGCGCACGATGTTGCGGATTTTGTACAGGAACCAGCGGTCGATCTGGGTCAGCTCATGGATCCGGCCGATGTCGTGATCCCGTACCGCTTCGGCCACGGCGAAGAGCCGCTTGTCGGTGGGATTATTGAGCTCGGCATCCACATCCTGGAAGACGATATCATTTCCCACCACCCCGTACATCCCCACCTGGAGCATGCGGATGGCCTTCTGCAGCGCCTCCTCGAAAGTGCGTCCGATGGACATGACCTCGCCCACGCTCTTCATCTCGCTTCCGATCTTCTTGGAGGCGCGCTTAAACTTGATGAGATCCCAACGCGGGATCTTGACCACCACATAATCCAGGGCCGGCTCGAAGCACGCCATGGTTTTTTTGGTGATGGAATTGGGAAGCTCGGTCAGGGAATATCCCAGGGCCAGCTTGGCCGCGACATGGGCCAAGGGATAGCCGGTGGCCTTGGAGGCCAGGGCGGAGCTCCGGGACAGCCGCGGATTGACCTCGATGATGCGGTAATCGTCGCTTTCTTTATCCAGCGCGAACTGGATATTGCATTCCCCCACGATCCCCAAATGGCGGATGACTTGGATGGATATGTCGCGCAGCTTGTGGTATTCGTGGTTGGTGAGGGTCTGCGAGGGCGCCACCACGATGCTCTCCCCGGTATGGATCCCCATGGGATCGAAATTTTCCATGTTGCAGACCGTGACGCAGTTGTCGTGGCCGTCGCGCACCACCTCGTATTCGATCTCTTTCCAGCCCTCCAGGTACTCCTCGATCAGGATCTGGTTGGTATAGGCGAACGCTTTGACCGCCTGGGCCTGCAGCTCTTGGTCGGAGAAGGACAGCCCCGATCCCAGTCCGCCGAGGGCGTAGGCCACCCGTGCCATCACCGGATATCCGATCTCGCGGGCCGCCTCGATCGCCTGCTGCGGCGTGCGGACCGCAACGCTGCGCGGGGTCTTGAGGCCGATCTCATTCAAACGGTCGACGAAATGCTGCCGGTCTTCGCAGTCGATGATGGCCTGGATCGATGTACCCAGGACACGGACGCCGTATCGGTCGAGAATCCCTTTTTCATGCAGCTCCACTCCGCAGTTGAGGGCCGTCTGGCCGCCGAAACCCAACATGATGCCGTCGGGCTTTTCCTTGGCGATCACTTTCTCCACAAAAAGGGGAGTGAGGGGCAGGAAATAGATCTTGTCGGCCATGGCATCGGACGTCTGGATGGTGGCGATATTGGGATTGATGAGGATGACGCTGATGCCTTCTTCGCGCAGGGCCTTTATGGCCTGGCTGCCCGAGTAGTCGAATTCACCGGCCTGTCCGATGCGCAGGGCCCCGCTGCCGAGCAGTACGACTTTCGCCGGCTTATTCTCAAGGCCTGCGGCGGCACCCAGCGCGCTTGTCATGTCTTTACCATCTCCAGGAAGTGGTCGAACAGGAATTTGGTATCCACCGGCCCCGGAGTGTGTTCGGGATGGAACTGCACCGACATGAAGGGTTTCGATGTGTGACGGATTCCCTCGTTGGTATCGTCGTTGATGTTGGTGAACCACGGCTCCCAACCGCCGGGAAGTGAGCCGGTATCCACCGCATATCCGTGGTTTTGCGAAGTGATGTAGCAGCGCTTGGAACCGGACCTGAGGCAGGGCTGGTTTTGGCTGCGGTGGCCGTATTTGAGCTTGTAGGTGTCGCCGCCCGCCGCCAGGGCCAGGATCTGGTTGCCCAGGCAGATCCCGAAGGTGGGGATCTCGTCTCCCAGACACCTTTGGACCGAGGCGACCGTCTCCGTGCACATCTTGGGATCGCCCGGCCCGTTGGAGATTAGGACTCCATCGAACTCCAGGTCGAAAAAGTCAAAATCACAGGGCACCCGGATGACCCGGCAATTGCGTTGAATTAGCGAGCGGATGATGTTGTATTTGGCCCCGCAGTCGATCAACACGATTCCGGGGCTGCCGGAAGGATTGTAGACTACGGGTTCCGGAGTCGAGACCTTGACGATCAGATTTTCCCGGTTGGGATCGTAGAATTCGATATCGTCCCCGAACTCGATCTTGCCCAGCAGGGTGCCTTTTTCCCGCAGCTGTTTGGTGAGGGACCGGGTGTCGATCCCGGTGAGCGCCGGTATGTTTTCGGCCTTGAGCCAGTCGGCCAGGCTCCTGACCGCGTTCCAATGGCTGCAGTCCTGCGAATAATCTGAAACGATGAGGGCCGCTATGTGGATGCGGCCGGATTCGAAAAAGAGGGGAAGGCCATCGGCTTCGGCATCACCGGGCACGCCGTAATTACCGATGAGGGGATAAGTCAAGGTCAGGATCTGTCCGGTGTAAGAGGGATCGGTCAGCGACTCCACGTACCCCACCATGCCGGTATTGAAGACCACTTCCCCGGCCACCGAACGCTCCGCCCCGAATGAGAATCCCCGGTATTCCGTTCCGTCTTCGAGGACCAGGAGGAATTCAGTCATCTAATCGTTTCGCTCAAGTTTTTATGACTTATAGCACAGGACGGCGGAGAAGTGAAGAGGATAGCAGCGATTATTGTGTTTATGTCCGCATCTTTTAATTGTAATTAAAAAGTACTTGACATTGCAAAGTAAATAAGCTACCGTGATGATGATGAACTCGACCCGGGAAGCCTTCGATCAGATTGATGAGATCCACCGTCAGCTGGCCCGCTCGAGTATCTATCGGGGCTATCGATCCTTTTATGTCGCGCTATCCGGTATCCTCGGTCTGGCAGCGGGTTTGGCTTCGCCCGCGTTTGTCGAAACCGTTCCCTCCCGCGTTTTCGTGGGGTACTGGGTGGTCGTATCCGGCATCAACCTTTCTCTCTGTGCGGCCTTGATGGGGTACCGGTACGTCGTCATGAAATCACGCTGGGAGCGAAAAAAAACCGTCCAGGTCCTCAACCAGTTCGTGCCGATGCTGGTGGCCGGCCTCATGGTAACGCTATCGCTGTTCTATATCGGAGAGCACACCCTGGCTCTGCTTCCCGGGATCTGGGCCCTGCTCTTCGGCATGGGATTATTCAGCCTCCGCCCCTACCTGCCGGATCGGATCATGGCCTGCGCTTTGTACTATTTCGCCGCAGCGGGAGTACTTTTTTGGATGGCGTATTCAGCGCCCCGGCTCTTATCCTTGGGGATGGGGATCACCTTCGGGGCCGGGCAGCTTTTGAGCGCGGCGGTTTTGTATTGGAGCATCGAAAAGAATGACCAAGAACCCCAAGAATAAAGCCGCAGAAAGGCCTGAAACCAGCGCGGGGAGATATTCCTATACCCGCCTGTTCCGCATCATCCATGAAAAGGCGCGGCTGGGGATCATGGCCTCGCTGTTGGCGCACAAAGGTGGCTTGACTTTTAATGAGCTGAAAGAACTCTGCGATCTTTCGGACGGAAACCTGAGCCGGCATGTCCAGGTCCTGGAACGGGCCGGACTGGTGGAGGCCAAAAAGGGATATGCCGGCAACCGGCCCCGCACCGATTACAAGATCACCACGCAGGGGAGGAAGCGGTTTTTGGATTACATCCAAGAGCTGGAGCACGTGGTGCAGGACGCCCACGAGACGGGATCGGAAAGATCACAACCGGGCGTCCGGGGATTGAAACAGAAGCCGGCATAAATTTTTTTGACCAATTACTTTGCAACATAAAGTAATTGATATGGCAATGCTATTGCCGAAGGCATTCGTGTCATTGAAGAACAGATAAGGAGACCGAGATGTCTGTAAGAAGACTTGTGGCCGTTGGGTTCATCTTTTTGTGTGCGGCGGCGGCCTGGATGATCCTGGGAGGATTCACCCATACCCGCACCGACGATTCCCGGCGTTCCCTGACGGAGGAGGTCAAGACCTTATTCGGAGGATCACTGGATATCCATCCGCCCACGGTGTATGCTCATCAGAGTTTTGTGGCGAGGACCTCCAATGATCGGGGGGAGGTCATAGAGGCCGTCAAAGAGCGGAAGCGGTACGCGAAGTGTGTGAGCTCTCGGATCCGCCTGCGCGTGAGCCTGGATCCTCGAAAAAAAGGTGTTTTGTGGTTCCCCACCTTCCGTTGCGCGTATGATGCCGAACATATCTTCCTCATGCCGCAGGGATCCGAGTCTAGCGCCTACCTGCATGCGAGTCTTACATCGAGTGATGCGGTTTACGATCACATCACTTTGAAGGTAAATGAAAGGGAGATCACGGATATCACTCCCTTGGTCCGGAAGCGGCCCGTCGTGCTGGACATCGAACCGGCGGACAGGATCCGGGTCCGGCTGTCCTACCGAACCACGGGCCTGGAGAAAGTCCTCTATTTGATCTCTCCGCAGGAAAACGACGTGGCAGAGATCAGCGATTTCCTTATGACGCTCACCACCGATTTCAGGGACATCGACTTTCCCTCCTCGACCATATCGCCGACGGGCAGGCAGAGAGCCGGCCGGGGATGGGAGTTGACATGGGATTTTAAACGTTCGATCACAGGCAAGGATATCGGCCTGATCATTCCCTCCAAACGGAATCCCGGGGAGATCGTAGGGCGCGTCACCTTCTTTGCTCCCGTCTCCCTGCTGTTCTATCTTATGGTGGTCATCGTGCTCTCCCTCCTCAAAGGAATCAGGATCCATCCCATGAACTATTTTTTCATCTCCGCCGCCTTCTTTTCTTTCCATCTCATGTACTCGTATTTTGCCGACCATTTTGACATCTATATCACCTTCGCCCTCGCCTCATTGATATCCATGGGATTGACCGCTTCCTATTTGAAAATATTCACCCCATTGAGATTCGCCTTCGTCCACTCCGCGCTGGCCCAGTTCGTATACCTGGTGGTTTTCTCATTCTCGTTCTTTTTCAAGGGAATTACCGGGCTGATCGTGACCGTCGCCGCGGTCGTGACCCTTTTCGTGCTGATGCAGATGACCGGGCGGCTGGATTGGGATGCGATCTTCTTGATGCAAAAGGGCGTGGTCCGGCCACTCGAAAAGGATCCGTAGAATTGATAGCCGAGGCCTCTGTCGGTCAAGCGATCTAAGGCCGCGGAGATCATGCGGCCCTGGAAGCAGATACGGATCTCGGCGGGAGCCACCTTGACCGACCTGCAGCTTTCCACCTGGCTCACGCATCCATGCAATAGGCTGCAGGCCAGAAGGCTTTTTTCTTTCAGGAAGCCCTCAATAGCATAAGGACCGCATGAGTGCCTCCAGTTACTCCGGGAAAAGGTGCGACCGCATAGAGGGCGGATCCACACGCTCAAGGTATTTTCGTGTCGATCTTCAATCGCGAGCGGCCTCTTCGATATAGGAAAGCGGAAGGTCGGGGAATTTCAGCTCGGAGTACAGGGCGCTGATCTCGCCTGATAGGCGTTTTATCCGCCGCCAGAGTGCCTGGGGAAGACATAGCAAGGCTTCCGCTATCCTCTCCTCCCAGATGTCTTGATAGAGATATTCGGGGATGTCTTCCTTATAGAAGATTTCCGCCTCCCAGGCCTTTTGCACGATTTTCCGGGTCCGGAAGTCTTCTGGGATGAGGGATAGGGTTTCACCGGGTTGCACGAGAAAGCGGATGCCGTGGTTGGAAGTGCTGTGGGGGGCCAGGCTGGCGAACATGCATAGGAACCGCCCGGCAAAGGCGGCGGCCCGGATGGAAAGGGCGTATCTCCCGATTCGGCTGTCGACAAAAGGCTGCATCAGGTAGAGATTGAGAGGCAGGCGGAGGGAATCAAGCTCCCGGATTTCGTTCACGACCTGCAAACCTTTTCCTCCCCGCGCCAGCCTCCGCTTGAGGATCATGCGACCTTCACGGGAAAAAAGCCGGGCGGCCTGCGTGCGCCTGGTATCGTCCCATAGCCAGGAAGGGATCATGGGGAAGGACTCGGACAGCAGAGAATACTGGACCCATTTGTCCTCCAGGCGGAGGGCGGGATGGGGATCCTTCGGGCGCGGGCCTCGTCCGTCCATCCAGATTTTTAAGCTGACGAGATCGTCGATCCAGGGAAGGGCGCGGATGTGAGCGGCAAAGCCGCATCCATAGGTTTCCTGCGCCAAGGCCTCGATACGATCGAAGATTCCCGAGGTTTGGCCGTGGCGGCTGCGGAAGACCAGGTCATACTCCGTGGCCCCGGCCGGAACGCCGGTGTTGACCTCGCTGAGATAAAGTGTCCCGCCGCGGTCGATGAGAAAATCGGCTCCGATGTACATGAGATCCTTCGGGAAGCTCTCTCCGTGTCGCAGAGCGTCGCTCCCTCGGCGAACCCATGGTCGCCCCACCCATTTAACCAGCATTATCATGCTGAATCAAGCCGGCCGTTGGCGCTCGAGCTGGGAATCCCTTGGTTGCGACCGCAAGAATCGGGTGGTTTTCGGGCCTCATCTTCCGTACAATAGCCATGCGCTTCATGCCTATTCGGGAGACGAAATGACTCAACCGGAGTATCACTGGGTGGCCCGGGCCCTCAAGTATCTGGACGGGCGCTTCAAGGAGCAACCGAGCCTGGAGGAAATATCCGCACGCCTGAATCTCAGTCCCTTTCATGTGCAGAGGGTATTCAAGCGGTGGGTGGGAATTAGTCCCAAGCGATTCCTGCAGGTCTTGACCAAGGATTATGCTCGGGCCCTCCTGGAAGAATCCCGCAGCGTCCTGGACGCCACTTATGAAAGCGGGTTGTCCGGACCGGGACGACTGCATGATCTGTTCATCACCCTGGAGGCCGTGACTCCGGGGGAGTACAAGGCCGGAGGAGAGGGCCTGCCGATTCGTTGTGGAGTCCACGACAGCCCTTTCGGGAGCTGCCTGGTAGGTGTCACGGATCGGGGGATCTGCTGGATGTCTTTCCATGATGACGACGGCCGAAGCGGTAGGGATGAGATGCAGGCGCAGTGGCCGGCTGCGCATATCCAGGAGGACGGCAAGGCGGCGGCAGAGATCCTGAAGTCCATATTTACGCCGGATTTCCATGAATCGGGTTCTCCTATCCCCCTGATTGTGAAAGGGACCAATTTCCAGATCAAGGTCTGGGAGGCGCTGCTTAAAATCCCCACCGGTTGTGTCGCTTCCTACGGGTATCTCGCCCGACGCTTGGGGTCTCCCCGTGCCGGCCGGGTGGTGGGGAATGCGTTGGCCGCCAATCCCATCAGCTATCTCATCCCCTGCCATCGCGTGATCCGGAGTCTGGGAAACTTCGGCCGCTATCGGTGGGGCCGGGACCGGAAGCGGGCCATGCTGGTCTGGGAGGCGGCCCGCCATCTTTGACCGATTCCGAAGACATCATCGGGATAGACCGGGCCTTGCCTTAGATTCGGTTTTTTTGGGATGACTCAATAAGACAGCCGGGAATAGGTCTTCATTCCGCCCGCTACTCATAGCGCAGGGCTTCGACCGGGTTTAACTTGGAGGCCTTCCAGGCCGGAAACACACCGAACAGAATCCCCCAGGTCGCGGAGAATATCAGCGCCGTGATGGTGGCCTGGATGGAAATGACACTGGGAAAGGGCTCGTTGGTGAGGCTGGTGATGAGCTGGGAGATGCCGAATCCCAAGCCCAGCCCGAAGAGCACTCCCAGCATGCCGCCGAACAGGCATAAAAATCCGGATTCGATCAGGAACTGGGTGAGAATGGTGCGCCGTTTGGCCCCCACGGCCTTACGGATGCCGATTTCGCGCGTGCGTTCGGTGACCGAGACCAGCATGATGTTCATGATCCCGATCCCGCCCACCAGGAGGGACACGAAGGCGATCCCGCCGACCACGATCTTCATGATGCCGAATATTCGGTTGACCTCCTGGATCTGGGCGTCGGCGGTCTCGATCTCGAACTCGTTGCCGTGTTCCTTGTAGCGGAGGAGCGTCCGGCGGATCTCGTCGGCCGCCAGGTTGGCTTCGCGAGCCGCCGTGGCATAGACGAACAGCACATCCAGGTAGTCGTTGCCGACCATCCGCTTGGCCGCCGTGGTGAAGGGGATGAACACCCGCTGTCCCCAGTCCTCATAAAACATGCGCTTCTCACTCATGACCCCCACGACTTCGTAGCGGCGGCCGTTGATCTTGATCTCCCTGCCGACCGCGGCCTTGTCGCCGAAGAGGTCTTCCTTGATCTTGTGACCGATGACCGCGACCTTGCGCCATTTCTTGAGGTCGCCGGTGTTGATGAAGCGGCCCGTTTCCACCGGCCAGCCCCAGGCATCCGAAAAATCGGTGTTGACGCCCCAAAAATCGCCTGCGGCGTTGGCCTTCCGGTACTTGAGTTGGGCTCCGGCCGCGGTCAGGGGTATCACGGTCTCGACGTGGGAGCATTCGGCCTTAATCCTTGTTATGTCTTCCACCAGCAGGTGTTCTTCCCACGAGCGCCGAACCCAGCGGCCGTCTATTCGGACCCACTGACGGGGAGGTTGGACCAGGATCAGCTTACTGCCCCCCACGCGCTCGAATTCAGAGACAATCTGGCGGCGCAGGCCTTCTCCGATGGAAGTCACACCCATGACCGATCCCACGCCGATCAGGATGCCCAGGATGGTCAAGAAGGAGCGCATTTTGTTGGCGCGAAGCTGCGAAAAAGACACCACCAGCGGCTCGATCAGGTTCACCGGCCCGCCCCTTTTTCAGCTCCCGTATCCGGCGCGGCCTTGCCCTCTTCCCGCGACTCTCGGTCGCGGAATTCTTTATATCGCTTCCCCGCTTCGGTGGACACTTCCTGTCCCTCGGTCAAACCGCCGAGGATTTCCACCCGGTTGCTGCTCTCCAAGCCGACCTCGATCCGAAGCTCCTCGTATTCTTCGCCGTTCCAAGCGTAGGCTAAGACATGGTCGACTCCCGTGGTCTCTTCTCCCTCGATATCCGTCTGCATGACCTCGTGTACGGCCTCCACCGGCAACACCAGCACGTTTTTCCGCGAATCCATGATGATGTCGATGTCACAAGACATGCCCTGCCTCAGCTTGACGTCCGGATCCGTGATCTCGATCTCCGTCTCAAAGGTGACGATGGTCTCTCCCTGTTTAATCATCCCGGTAGGAGCGATGCTCTTGAGCCGGCCCCGGTAGGTGAAATCCGGATAGCTGTCGGCCACGATCACGACCTCCTGTCCCACCCGGAGCCGCCCCACGTCCACCTCACTGATGTAGGATTTGACGATCATCTCACTGGGATCTCCGATCTGGAAGGCGGTCGTCCCCACCATGTAGGAAGAGATGCCGGTGACCACCATTTCGCCCACCTCCACGTCCCGTGCGATGACGATTCCTGAGATGGGGGCCACGATGCGAAAATCGTCCAGTTCCATGATCTCCGCACCATTCAAATCCTTCGCCGTCTGAGAGGAGGCTTCCGCCATCTCCATCTCCAGGATCTGCTGCTCCAGCTGAGCCTGTCGGTAGGCGTTGAGAGCAAGGCGGTAGAGGTTTTCGATCCTTTCCAACTCTTGCCGGGAGATGAGCATTTTTTCGAACAGCGTCCGGTTGCGCTGCCATTCTTTTTCCTTTTCCAGATATTCGATGCGGGCACGTTCGACCGAGGCGCGCTTACCGTAGAGCTGCAAAGCTTGGTTGGGATCCGGCTCCACGATGGCCAACACCTGATTCGCCCTGACCTCTTCGCCCTCTTCGACCAGGATCTGCTTGATCTTGCCCGAAATCTTGGGCTTGACGTCCACCGAGCGCACCAGCTCGATGGTCCCGGTCTCGGTGAGGCGGTCCAGAACCCCGCCGTAGTTCACCTTGACGGTGGGGCCCTTTCTATCCTCCGGCGAGGAATTTCGATTCATGCGCAGGCCGATGACCGCGGCCGAACCGATGACCAAGATCATCAGGCTGAACAAGATTCGCCGGCGTTTTCTTTTGCGCTTTTTGATCTTCAGTGCATCTTCCATGCCGGACTCCTCGAGGTTCTGGTTTAGGAGGAAGGACTTCGTATTCTCTCTTATTGTATTACAATGCTGGCCTACGATTTATTCACACGCATGATCCGCCGGGGCGGAGATACTCTATCCGGACCTCTCCTCTCATAATTTTATACGCAAAACCCGGAAGCAAAGTTTCTCGCGGCTGCATTTGATTTGTGGGATCGAGGCCTGTGCGGGAAGAGCGTGGGGCGGAGGTGGAAGCCCTCATGCTAAAGGATTTTACGGTAGAGGGATACCTGCTTGACATCGACCACGGTGTCGAAGTTTTGCTGGAGAACAGGCAAAAACGGGCTTTGCACGGCGGGGATGTCATTGATGGTCTCGACCACGATGCGCCTCAGAGGGGAAAACTCGCGGGTGAGCAGGTGGCGCAGCACGATGAGGTAATTTCCCAGGAGTGGGTCTTCGAGACCGGTTAGAAAGACCAGCTGTTTCCCCTTCCGCCGGCAGATCAGGACCAGGTCTTTCCCCCTGAAAACCAAGTGGGTGCCTTCGACGCGTCTGGGCCATCGGCCCCGCATCGAATCCAGCGGGATGCCGCTCAAAGAAGCCGGATCCACGGCGCTCATCCAGTAGATTGCGTTCTCAGGGGATGCGCTTTGAAAGAGGCCCAGGCCGCGATGGGACATGAATTGGGGGCCGGGAATGCCCTGGAAGAAATACCCGGCCAGGACCTCGCCGGATAGCTCCATGAGGCGCAGGGTGCGGAATACTTCTGACCATCGGAAAAGCGGCGGCTCCCGATACAGGAGTTCCCGGAACAGGATGCCGTACCGGTCGAGCAGGATGCGTACCCGGTCTTTGTGCCGTTCTTCCTGTTCGATGAGATCTTCATCATCACAATCGGAATCCTGGGGAAGCAGAAGCCAGTTGCCGGGATAGGCCTGGGTCTCCTTCCAGCGGGAGAGGTGCAGGCGGTCCCCGCGTCGGCCGTAGGCGCGCTGGGCCCGTCGCTGTCTGTCCAGGGTATCCGCCACCTTGAAGCAATTTTCCAGCCCGCGCCGGAGGGCGCTGAAGGTGTCGTTGCTGACCGAGCCGTTCCAGACACCCTCCCAGAGCATCGCCTCCAAACGGTGGACCTGGTGGTCGATCTTGGGGAGCAGCGAGGCGAAGTCGTAGCGCGCGGCCGGATCGGGAAAGAGCGCTGTTGCCGGCATGGGTGTCTTTTTCCCGTTGGATGGCGCTTGGGCGGGAGGCGGGGAATCGGAGCCGGGGGGGCCGGTGGCGGACATGAGGGGGAAGTCCTCTTCGAAGACGAACCGGATACGCTTTTCGCCGTCTCCCTGCCAACGCAGGCTTCCCTGTCGTAAGAGAGTGTCCAAAAGATCGATGCGGTACCCCGGTATACGGGCAGGGAAGATATCGGCCTCCCACCAGGAAGCCGGCAGGGAGTGCCCGATCAATTGTTCCACTGTGCGGCATAGGGAATCGATCCCGTCTTCGGGCTGGGCCAAGCCCTGAACGCGGGCCAAAAAAGGCTGAAGGTCCTCGCTGGGCTTGGGCTCCACCTGTGGAACCGCGGCCGCCCGGGCCATGCGCAGCAGGATCTCGAAGTTCTCGGCATCGCATATTGTTTCTTCGTCGGAGCCTTCGACCAGCCGACCTGTGATCAGGGCCTCGCTATCCAAGAGGTCTTCCAGCGCGAGCTGTAATGGACCGGTATTCAGACCCAAAGTCCGCGAAATTTTTGCGGGAGTCAGGGGCCCGTAGAGCTGCATCCATTCTCCCAGGAGTGTGGTCAAGGACGCCTCAAAGTCCTTGTCTTGGCCGGGAATCTCGGCCAGGCGGGGATAAGAGGCCGGGTCCCCGGCGGCGAGCAGCTCCCAGGGCGGCGGCACTCCCTGGTTGAAGCCGGCGAGAATTTCGGGAAGCCGCTCCAGCCCGGCTATAAGCGGAGTCTCGGCCTCGGCGGGGCGCAGCCGGATTATTTTGGCTCCCGCTTCGTCCAACATTTTCAGCGATGAGGTCTCTTCATCCTCCGAAGAATCCCGGTCGATCGCGGCGAGCAGCTCTTCCCATTCCGGCAGGGGGATGAGCAACCGCTCCTTGACCCAATCGACCAGATCCCGGGCTGAGGCGGGCGCATAGCCGGGAAAGATTCGCTGCCGTTTGGCTTCGAAAGTCCGGATGACGACGGGCGGAATGGATGGCCTCAGGCCCGGGCTGAATACCACTTCCTGAAGTAGATCGGTCCGCAGACGTGAGGAGCGGTCGGCGGGAGGCTCGTCTCCGGCATACATGTACCGGTTGATTTGTGCCCAACTCAGCCCTTGGGCCATGGGGCTGGGCCGGGAAGTGGTGCAGGTGCTGATGCGGATGATACCGGAAGCGATCTCTTGGAGGACGGCCTTCAGTGCCGGCAGGTCGAACTCGTCCTGAAGGCAGGTGCGCCAGGTCTCAAGCAGGATGGGGAAATCGGTCAACCGCAAAACCGCCTGGAGCAGCTTTTGGGAGCGCAGCCGGCTTATCCACAGGGGCATGCGCTCGTTCAGGCGGCGTTTGCCGAGAAGCAGGGCGCGGCCCGCGCACTCGCGAAAGCGCGCCCCGAAAAAGCCGGAGTTTTCTAAGCGGCGGCGAAGGTGTCGATCCAAGTCGGCCGGACCGACCAGGCCGAAGAGATCTTCCCCCGATGTATTGTCGGGAAGCTGGAGCACGATGCTGTCGTCGCCGGCGAATATCTCCAGCCGGTGACCGAACCGTTCCTCCCAGGCGGAATCCAGAGCCAGGGCGTAGGGCCGGTTGACGCGGCCGCCCCATCCGGTATGGAGCACCACCTGATTTCCTGGGGCCCCGCCCGGTCCGGCCTGGATGTTTTCGATGAGCACGTGGTGACGGTGGGGAAGGGGGCTGGCGGTCACATACTTCTGATTCTCTAAATAGTCCTGCAGCCGTGCGGCGGCGGCGGGAGTGAGTCGATATACGGTCTGAAGGTCCCGCTGCCAATCGGGATCTTCCAGCCCGGCATCCGCTTCTTCCAGGAAGTCGCCGATCTTTTGGGAGAGATGAAAGTCGCGGTTGAAGATCTCGGCTTTCCAGAACGGTGTTTCCAGGGCCCTGGGTGGGGCCTGTGTCACCAACACATCGTTATGCGTGATGCGTTGGATCTTCCAGGACTGGGTGCCGAAGGTGAAAACCTTTCCGACGGCGGCTTCCCACACGAATTCTTCGTCCAGTTCGCCGATAAGGGCTCCTGTCTGCTCATGACGGAGGTGATAGTATCCCCGGTCCGGGATCGTGCCCCCGGCGATGTAGAGCTGGAGCAGGGCTCCTTTGCGGGCGGCTACGGTGTTTTCGAGCCGGTCAATGGAGACGCGCGGCTTGAGTTCGCGAATGCGCGTGTTGGCGTAGCGTCCGGACAGCATGTGCAGCACCAAATCGAACTGCTCCCGGCTCAGGCGGCGGTAAGGCCAGGAGGTACGGAGAGACGCGAAGAGTGAATCGAGATCCCAGGTCCTGGTTCCCGTCATGGAGATGACGATCTGCGCCAGTACGTCCAGGGCGCCTTCCACCGGGCGCGTTTCTTCGATATCGCCTTCCAATACGGCGCGGGCGATCACGGCCGATTCCACATAATCATGGTCATGGGTCGGATAGAAAGTGCCGCAGGAGGTCTCACCCACTCGATGTCCGGCGCGGCCGATGCGCTGAACGGCGGAAGAGATGGATGGAGGGGATTGGACCAAGATCACTTCATCCAAGTCGCCGATATCGATCCCCAGTTCCAACGAGTTGGTGGCCACAATGGCCTTGAGATCTCCGGATTTGAGCTTGTTTTCGACCTCCAACCGCAATTCCTTAGCCAGAGAGCCGTGGTGGGCATAGGCGATAGGATGTGCCGAGCCGGCGTTGATCTTTAGGGTGAGCTTTTCACTAAGCCTGCGACTTTTGGCAAAGAATAGGGATGACCGGTTTCTCCTGATGATGTCTCGAAACTCCCGCTCCAGCGGATCCCAGAAGGATGGAGTCTGCGGTGTCTCCGGTGTTCTCTCCGGGGAGCGGATGCTCAGGTCATAGGTCTTGGTCGCCTGGGAACGGATTAGTGTCATGGGCCGCGGTACGTACCGGGGCGTGCGCACATCTCCCTCCATACGAAACCCGGCCGCGAATTCCGCCACCAATGCCATGGGCTTAACCGTGGCCGAAATAGCGATCCGTTGAAATTCACCGCTCAGGGCGACCAGCCTATCCACCGCCGTGATGAGATGGACCCCGCGTTTGCCGCCCACGACCGTGTGGATCTCATCCAGGATTACGGTGGCGAGATCGCCCAGGATGGATCTTCCGCCCTGCGCGCTCAACATCAAGTTCAGGCTTTCCGGAGTCGTTATAAGGATCTCGGGGGGATGCCTCAGCATTCGACGCCGGTCGAGTTGTGGTGTGTCTCCTGAGCGGGTTTGGACCTGGATGGAGGGGAAGGAATGGCCGTGTGAGGCGAAGACCTGCTCCAGCTGGCTCAGCGGCTGTAGAAGATTACGCCGGATGTCTGTGTTTAGAGCCTTGAGCGGGGAGACATAGAGGACACGGATTCTGCCGGGTCCCCATGTCCCGGTCGTCAGCTGGTTGATCGCCCAAAGAAATGCAGTCAAGGTCTTTCCGCTTCCGGTGGGTGCCGTAACCAGTACATGTTCCCCGGCGATGATGTGGGGCCAGGCTTTCTGTTGGATATCGGTGGGAGTGCCGATCTGGCTTTTGAACCAGTTCGCGATCAGAGGATGGAAGAGATTTAAGGGAGAGTCGGTCTTGTTCAACGCCGTATTCCGCGCCTGCCATTATACGGGAATATCAGTTTTCCGCAACTTGCCTCTTGGGGACGTCCCCCAAAGTCCCACCCTATCCGGTTTAACAACGCACATTCACTCCTGGGGTGGCACCCTGGGGCACGACCCTCATTCTCTAGACTATTGACGGGTC
>Ga0180438_10001902_pt1 | contig 35659 bp, 51 predicted proteins | sample SS_ome_12_FD_132455 | JGI IMG/M metagenome (GOLD analysis project Ga0180438, IMG submission 132455) | Hypersaline lake sediment archaeal communities from the Salton Sea, California, USA - SS_3_D_2 metaG | ecosystem: Environmental > Aquatic > Non-marine Saline and Alkaline > Hypersaline >... | reverse complement strand
CAAATAAAAGAACGTCAAGAAGAAAGGGATGAGTATTATAAGATAAAGCTTGCAGAGGATTTGGCCAAGCGTGGGAATTTAGATGCCAAAAAACTTGCTAAACGAAAGGCCTATTATGCAAATTTAAAAGTTAAAGCATTAGCTAAACCTGTAGATGAATTTAATTTTTCTAGTCCTGCACATATGACGTGGTTGCTGCGAGATTATTTTAGTTATGATATTGTTAACACTAAAGGAGATGAGAGTACTGGTGTTGAGGTTTTAGAACGATTGAGTGAACAGGATGATAATATTAAGCAATATTTAGCATATCGAAAACACAATAAAGCAGTTACAGCTTTTTATGATAAATATGCAAAAATGCATCATAATGGGGTTATCTATTGCAATTTTAATCAACACGGCACACGTACCGGACGTACTAGTAGTAGTCATCCTAATATGCAACAAGTGCCAGAAAATATGCATAAACTTTTTGTAGCTCGTCCAGGACATTTACTTGCCTGCTATGATATGACAGCTATCGAAACTATGCTTATTGCTTATTTTACACAAGACCCCATACTTCTTAATATCATATTTGAAGGGCATGATTTTCATGGATCTAATGCTAAGATCTATTTTCCTGAAATTAATTGTCACCCTAATGAAGTAAAAGAGAAATATCCGAAAGAGCGTGCATTTGCTAAAAAATTGGGATATGCTTTATTTTACGGAGCAGGTAAAGGTCGTATTATGCTAGAGTCTATAGCTGCGGGCTATAATTGGTCAGAGATCAGATGTAAAGAGATTGCAGATAATTTTAGATGTCAATATCAAACTGTTATGGATTTTAAAAGGCAATTAGATGAGCGTGTAAAATATGAACCAATCAGCAATCCCTTTGGTCGAAAACATTTTTTTGAAGATTTATCTGATGTATATATGAAAAATTTTAATACACTCGTTCAAGGTACAGCATCAGATTTAGTTCAAAATTCCGCCCATAAAATTCAAACAAGTAAAGAATTTACGGCACAAGTTCTTTTATTTGTACACGATGAGTTGGTAATAGAATTTTCAGAAGAGCAACGCGAATTGGCTGAAAAATGGATACCATTTTATATGACTGACTATAACTTTGACACTCCGAGGGGCCGACTGCCGTTAAAAGTGGAGGGTGGGGTTGCTAAATACTGGAAGAAGTAGAATGGCATATAACAAGAAATACCTATATGGCTGTTCCGTATGGGTACAGTGGTATACAAAACGCGTGCCAAGATTTGAGCTATTTGATTATACAGGACAAAATAAGGGAAGGGGTGTATACTACTTTAGGTCGCGGACTGAGGATACGCTACTGATTAAGACCTTTGCGGAGCTTCAGTCTCCAGGCTTTGGCCCCTTTCTTATTGATTTGAGGAAGTTGGAGAAATGTGTTGACAATGTAACTCAGATGAGGTAAGATAAAATTATGTCTACATTTAAGAAGTTACTATTATATTGTGGGATTGCGGTTGTTGGGCTTTTTATTTTGACATTTGGAATTAATTCGTGTAGATTGAAACAGGCGCTTTTGAATTTATTAAAAGCTAAGCACGACTTAGAGCTAGAGAAAACTGAGAAAAAGAAAGCTGTGCTTAAGGCCAAGATTAAAGAAGTCGAGGGAAAACGACGTGATGCGGTGGCTAGTTATCGTAAGTATATTAAGTCTGTTAACTCTGCCAGCAAGAGCCAATGATACAGAGGCGCTAGGGCTTTGCGATAAGGCTCTAACGTTATGTGAAGAAGAGTTAAAGCTTAAGAATTCCTATATTAAAGCGCAGGATGAGACTATTACTATTCTTATTAAACAACGCAATGAGGCCTACGAGGAGGCTGGAAAAAACTTCTCAGCCGTACCTTGGTATGTCTGGACCATTACCGGTGTAGCTGCGGGCCTTGTATTAGGACATACAGTGGTGTTTAAATGATTAAGCCAGGATTAGCAGCAGATTCATGGGTTGAGTATTGGTTTGAATATGGTGTTGATATTAAAGCGCGCCGTGTTTTTATTGGCGCCAATCTTTCTCAGCGTGAGGATCAAGAAGTCGATTTAAACATGTCTGAATTTGTAATTAAGGGCCTGTTGCTACTTGACAGCATGAATACTGACCCCATTGATGTTATTATTAATTGCACTGGCGGAGATGAGTACTCCGGCATGGGAATCTATGATGCAATTCAGTCATGTAAAAGCTATGTAACTGCAAAGGTATATGGGTCAGCCATGAGCATGGGCTCTATTATATTTCAAGCTGCAGATGAGCGCCTTATCTCAGCCAACTCTAAAATAATGATTCATTATGGCACGGCCATTGCTACAGGTGATATGCACGACTTGGACAATGAGCGTTGGGCTTTAGAGAGCAAAAAGTTTAGAAAGCAGATGGAAGACCTTTATTTAAAACACATTAAGGAAAAGCATCCTCAGTTTCCTCGAGATAAGTTGAAGGAGATGTTAAAGTTCGATACGATATTAACAGCCCAAGAGACAATAAGATTGGGCCTTGCAGATGGGATTATTGGATGAGTAAAGTTAAAGTACTAGGCCCCCCAGTTGGCTATACAGATCTTTTAGATCATGCCATTACAGAGAAGCTTGAGAAGCGGCGAGCTGCCATTAAGGCCGGGGAAACGGATAACTACTTCCCCCTTAGGCCCTCGGCCGCAGGCTTTTGTGGCCGTAGGCTGGCTTATAGCCTTATGGAGTACCATAGATATGCAGACTATGATATTCCCATCTACTCCCCTCGAACCGAACGAATCTTTGAGATGGGACATGCTGTTGAATATTCTATCCTTAAGCAATTTGGACAAGTAAAAATTGTAAGGACTAAGTATAAGCAGGCCCCATGTGACTGCCTTTATTTAGAGCCCCTTACGCCAAAAGGTGCGGCCCAGCTCATTGAGGGCTCCTGCGATGCCTGCTTTATGAGCGAGACCTATAAGGCCGTTATGGATGTTAAATCCGTTAAAGACGGCTTTTCAAAGTTTTACCCGACCAGGTGGACCGAGACGCTGCAGAAGCTGGCTAAATGTAAGACAGCTGTACAGCTTACTGAAACCGCCTTTTATGTAGATGACATTGAGGCTTTCTTGGAGGAATACCATGATTCTTTTTTGGCAGATAATATTTTTCAGCTTAATCTTTATGCTATGTCAGATTTTATTCGACTAAGAGGAATAGATCACGCTGTCATTTATAAGTATAACAAGAATGATAGCAGCCATTATGAGCTGCGATTTAAGCCTTCTGAGGCCCTTGCACAAAAGGTGGTTGAGAAGTTCAATTTAGTTAATAGGTGTGTGTCTGAGGAGAAGCCTGAGGATGTGCCTAGAGATTCTGGTCTAGGCTCTCAGCGCTGCGCATTCTGTGACTATAGCAAGCTTTGCTATCCAAATAAGAACTCTCTCAAAGAGTATTTCAAGACCTGGCCCAAGAAGAAATGGCCCACAGATATTGATCGTATTCAAGAAGAGGGGCTACCGGAACTATTTGAGCAATATGAGATTAATCAGGAGGCGACAGACTATAATAAAAAGCTTGAGGAAAAGATTCTTTTTCTTTTAGAAAACCATAAGGTTCAAAAGGTTAAGCTTGCGAATGGGCATGTATATGAGGTGAAGTTTCTAAAAACACCCAAGGAGCATCTGGAGCTTAGAAGGACTAAAATATGAATGATGTTAAATTAAAGTTTGATTTAAACCCAGATCAACGCCAGTGCATTGCCTTAGCTTACGACTTAGCCGTTAAATCTTTAGGGCCCGTAAAAGTTGGACGGAATAAGGAGCAAATACATCTACATAGACAGAAGAAGATTGAACTTAAGAAACTAAAGAAAAAGTTTGATAAGAAGAGCCTTTATGTAAAACTTAAGCCCGCAGAGGTGCGCTATACTATGAACCTAGTAACCATACAGCTTCAAAGTATCGAGGGCGGCTTTATCACAAAAAAGTTTCAGACTGAGGATCAAAAGAAAAATGCACAGACATTCTATGAGCTATATAAAGGAATCTATAATTATATGAAAGGGCCGGGCGAGAAATGACAACTCTATTATTTACCCATAAGTCCACAGGCAATACGTTTTATTTAATACCAAACAATCTGTTTGGTTTTTATTCAATGAATGGAGACACAGTGCTGACTGCCAATGGGGGCGCAGCTGTTGTAGTCTCTGAGAGTGTAGATGAAGTAGATAGAGCCCTAATGGGCATTCAAGGAGAAAATAATGGCATATCAGAACTATCAAAACGACCCGGAAAAGGCCCCTCCCGCCGACATGGTGCGGCTAAAAAACGTAAAGCGGGCAAGAAATAAACATCAAGAAGATGTTGTTTATATGAACTTTAGTCCAGAAGAGGCTGCCAGGCTTGCTAATCTTATTGGCGTTACACTGCAGAATCCTCGCGGAGTTAAGCTTGCGCTTAATATTCGTATGGCTGTTAGTGAGCGAGGAAGCTTTGAATCTGGTTATATGTTTGTTAGCCCTATTCAAGAGTTTAATAAGCAGAGTGGTGGCGGTGGATATGGTTCTCCTGCGCAGCAACCCTTACCGACAGGTGGCTATGCTCCGCCGTATTCGCAGCCAACGCAACCTGTAATGCCGCAAACAAGTCTCCAAGCCCCTGTTGGAGCAATGGTGCCTACTGCTAATTTACAGGATAGAATTAATAAACTTAACCAACAAGGGCAATAACTGTGAAACCCAAGTCTTCGCCTAAGATCATGAAGGTAACCCTAGAGGACCTTGCAGTATTAATATTTAATGTTCATCTTGGTTTACAAAACAAGGAGATAGGCTTTGAGGATGCATATAATCATGTTAATGAAATACTTGGTGAAGTTGATAGGCCAGTTAAACTTAAACGTGAGCATGTAGAATCTATGCTATGGTCAGCGAATTTACTTGACGAACGTGGAGAATTCTGGCACCCTAGAGGTATGTCCTTTGAAAAATTCACAAAAAGACTTGGACGAAAAAAATTATTCGATAGGCGCTATAATTTATTTACCTAGAGGTTAAATATGGTTGAGAAATTAGGCGGAAGAAAAGTGGTACTTGGAATGCTTACTATTCTAATTGCCATTTTAGTGGATATACTGGCCCCAAAAGGTCTCACGGCCAATGTAATGAATCTATTGCAGTTTGTGGCCGTTGGCTTTTTTCTGGGCAATGGTATTGAACATGTAGCTGAGGCGATTAAAAAGAAGAAGCCACCTACAAGTATCGATGTAAAACCCATTAAAGAGGAAATTGAGAAGGTGGCTCAAGGGCAGCTAGTCTTGGCTCAGCAGGCTCAGGTTAATCAGCAGGGTATTGTTGCTGTCAATAAAACCCTTCAAGACGCTCTTGGTCCAGTACCTGATGGAAATTAAACGATACATAGAAGAGTATATATCTGATATGCAGTATGCCTGGAGCCCTAGTACAATGCGGTCGGAACGGCACAGGCTAAATGGCGTGGCTGCGGTCCTGGATGGAAAGCCCCAATCTCTCTGGGACCGTATCCAAAACCTTAAGCCCTATACGCGCACAACGGTCTGGACCCGTGTATGTAGGTTTTGGGATTGGCTATTAGATAAGGAATATATCAATGGATCGAATGAATATACATCTTTCAGGAAACGAAATAGACGGTTTTTTAAAGGATCATATAGAAGAGTACCAAGCAGGTTTCACTTTTCCGAAATCGATTCCCGCATACAGAGAATTCTATGTCCGGATTCTAAGGCGAAAGCAAACTGGATTCTTCACAATGCCCTTAGGGTTTCTGAGTTCGATACTCTTAAGAATGGTACTGTGGTTGGGAAGGGCGGGCATTGTAGACAGATATATAACTGTGGATTTTCAGCCCCTCGAAAAAGAGTAAGCTATTCAAAGTTCTGGAGAGAGCTAAAGAAGGTGGGCCTTAAGCCCCATGACCTTAGAAAGGCAGCCCTAACGAGACTTGTGGAAAAAGGTGCCAATGAGTTTGAGTTGTGTGCGATTGCGGGCTGGAGTGATCTAAATACGGCTGCTAGCTATATTCGGGTTAATGAAACGAAGCTTAAGAAATTGATGGAGAGCGCCTGAGATGGTTATCGGAAAGTATTATTGTCTTACGTGTGGGAATTACATTCATACTTATGTTATGTATAATCCTTATACCGATAAAATATATTTACGTAAGGGTTTATGGAAAATGAATGTTAATCACGAATGTCTGGGAGTTTTATAATGAAATTGAATATTACGATCATAAGGCAACGCCGGAATGGAAAGACGCGACGCGTATTTCTTGATGAATTAGATCCATCTGCTGGTAATTATAATATTGAAAAAGATATAAGTTGTGGGATATTGTGCGGAGATTAATTGGAGGTTATTGCGGTGAAATCTAAGTACTTTATGTTAATTGTACTGTTAGTTTTAGTAGGATGTTCTAAACCAAGGTCTGATCAATACTATATTGATCTATGTTTTGATTGGTGTGCCAAAATAGGTAAAACTCCCACTGAAATTAGGTGGAACAACGAAGTAGATCGTCTTCATTGTGTATGTAGAGAAAGTACTAAAAATGAAAAGTAAATACCTAGAACAATTTCAAAAGCTTGAAGGCCTACGTGATAAGTTTGAATTGGTTGGAGACTTTATGCTCATTGAGCGTATGCCTCAAGAGGAAAAGAAGACGAAGAGTGGAATAGTTCTTGCCCCCACACCTGGAGACTATAAGAGCGAGCTTCAGGCCGAGCAGCCCGTATTTGCTCATGTGCTTGCAGTGGGCGAGGGATTTTATGATGATGAAACAGGGGAGGATATTGATGGCAAGGCTAAGCCTGGTGACATAATTCTTATTTCCCCGATGTGTGTCACCTGGTTTAAGACGTTCGGTACCGTGATATCGGAAGGTGATGCGCTTGTTGGTGTAGCTAGAGAAAATGATGCAAAAATGTTCTTTAAGGGAGTGGAAGGCTACACAGCGGTATTTGAGGCCCTAGTATGATTAGAATGACAATAGATCCAGCAAGTATATCTTCAGGTTGGTGTGTATATGAAAACGGTGTATATCTGGATTCAGGTACTATTAAATTTACACAAAAGAATCCATTTCAACGATTGAGTTATCTATATGACGCATATCTTGCCCTTTTTTATCAGTTTGTGCCAGATGAGGTATATATTGAAACTATACCTATTTCACAGAATTTTGGTAAATTATTTACAATGAAGCCATTGTTTTACTCTGTAGGGGTTATCGGTGCAGCTCTCAGCTCCACTGAAACCGTAATAAATGATAGGTCTTTATTGCCCAAGGTGTGGCAGAAGGCAGTAGATTGGAATGGAAAACGCGATAAACTTAGAAGGTTTAAGGTTGATAGTGAGGATGAGCTAGCAGCCATTGGAATGAGTATTTATTTGGAGGAGAAAGATATCAATGAACGACAAGCGAGGCGGAATAAACCCACCACAAACAGGAACAAAACACGACAAAGGAAAACCAAGAATGGCCCTACTTGCTCCAGTGGGCGTAAAAGAAGAAGCTAAAGCAATGACTCTTGGGGCCAAGGAATATGGGGATCATAACTATCGTGGTGGAATTACTGTTATGAGACTTCTTGATGCCTGTTTAAGACATATTTGGAAATGTATTGATGGGGCCGATATAGATCCAGATTCAGGAGAACTTAAGGTACATCATTTAGGATGCGCTAAAGCAGAGTTGGGCATGGCTTTGCAAATTATGAAAGAAAGGCCTGACCTTGATGATAGATATAAAAAAATAATTCCGCCAAAGTTTGATATAATTTTAGATCCCACACTTAAAGAGGACCAGTGGTATTTAGCTGCACCTAATATAGGTCTGCATGGCCCCACTGAGAACGTGAGCACAAACGAGTCGAGCTGCAGCCAAGAGGCACTTGACAAATCCTCAAATATAGGGCATAATAAGTGCAAGGAGTGTAACTGTAATAAGGAGTAGTTTATGAGTAAACAAAGGAAAGTATATATAGCTGGTCCTATGAGGGGCTATAAAGAATATAACTTTCCAGCGTTTGATGAGGCCTCTAAGAGATTCCGTAAAGCTGGTTGGTTTGTTTACAGTCCAGCAGAGCTTGATAGGGCACAAGGAATTCATGAATATACCAAGAAACTCCCAAATGGGTTTTTAAGAGATGCAATGAAACGAGATACAGCAGCCATTTGCGAATGTGATGCCATTGCGCTTCTTCCTGGCTGGGAACACTCTGAGGGTACACATGTTGAGCTAACCCTTGCGGGCCTTCTTGAGCTTGATACTTATGATGCAATAACAATGAAAAAGATCCATCCTAACAAGGAGTAATAAATTGGCCCGAAAAAGAGTTACCATAGACATAGAGACTTTTCCTAATCTAATTTGGGCTTGGGGCATTCATGAACAAGATGCAATTGCAGTGGAGCAACACTGGCAACTTGCATCTATGGCTTGGAAGACTTTTGATAAGTCTGGAATATCCTACGCCTCTCAGCAGGAGATGTCTGAGAAAAAGCTAGCCAAAGTGTGCTGGGACGTTCTCAATGAGGCTGATATTATTATTGGCCATAATATTAAGCGATTTGATAAAAAGAAACTAAATGCTAAGTTTATGGAATTTGGTCTGGGTCCACCGTCCCCCTATGATGTTGTGGATACTCTAGAGCAGGCTCGGAAGCATTTTAAATTCACATCTAATCGCTTAGGCGCACTTGCAGAAGACCTAGAAGTGGGACATAAGCTTCCTAACGAAGGCTGGTCTATGTGGGAAGGCTGCATGCAAGATGACCCAAAATGCTGGGCTAGGATGAAGCGCTATAATAAGACAGATGTCGAAGTTAATGACAAAATTTATGAAAAGATGCTTCCCTGGATTGAGAATCATCCTGAGGTAAATCTACTTGATGGTAAGCGTACTTGCCGTTGCGGGTCTGAACATGTGGTTAAAAACGGGCTTGCCGTAGCTGGTAAAACTATGAAACAGCGCTATCGGTGCGAGGACTGTAAGGCTTATTTACTCGGGCCTATGAAAGATAGGGCTATTGAGTATGGGGACTAAAGGACATATAACTAAACAGGGCTTCAATTCCAATGAATATGAAACACCTAAATGGCTCTTCAATAAGCTTAATAACCTATATAGTTTTAAATGTGATATGACCTGCACCACTGAAAACGAGAAGATTCCAGGAAGCTTTGATTTCCATAAGGGAGACGCTCTAAATATGCCCTGGGAGTGCTTTAAAGGGGACTACGTTTGGTTGAATCCTCCCTACCGACCCCTGAGGCCTTGGATTGAAAAGGCATGGACTGAGAGCCAATCTGGCGTAAATGTGGTTATGATAGTGCCACTGGCTACTATATCTGCACAATACTTTCAGCAATATTTACCAAATGAGATTATGCTGTTTACTAAAAGAATCAACTTCGAATATAAAGGTGTGGAAATAAAGGGGAATGCGCACTGCACTTGCTTGCTGGTATATAATGCTAGTAATGAGTGGTCTGGATATACTCAGCTGGGCACAGATTGTGTGCCTGATATTCACTACATAGACTAAAGCCTAAGTTCTTTCAGCTTCTCACGTATCAAATAGGCTGGAGCATACATCGCAAGCCCCACTTTAATCGGCCAATAGGAGGCATAGCCGATTCCATAAACCCTCTTACCATACCAATCTACTATAGCCCCACCGGAATCGCCAGGTATAATTTGAATTGCGGCTAAAAACCCCAAACCCCTCATTGTAAGAATAGGTATTAAAGCAATCCCAGGTGTCGCCCACTGGGCCTTAGTTCCGCTATATCCTAAATGTTTAATAAGTGTAAGGGGATAGGGCTGTTTTGTGGCAAGGGGTATATAGGGTAAATTTAAGGTATCAACTTGAAGAAAGGCAAAATCTCTTCGTCCTGGCTTTCCTACATAAAGAACATCAGCGTAAGCTTTATCTTGGTTATAAAATATAATTTTAGCTCTTTTTTGGCCCCTAATACAATGTGCAGCGGTGGCAATAAGATTCTTTTTAATAATTACACCGCTACAATAATTTCCTATATTTACTACAGCTTTATGAACAATAACTTCTTTAATGCGTGGAAATTGAGGTTCCTCAACAACTCTTCCTCCAGCCCACCTAAAAAGTAAGCCCGTTCCGAATAATGCAATTAAAGCAATAAGATATAGACGAATAATTAAACGGAGTAAAAATTTCTTCATTTTCTCATAATAGTTTTATAATTCCAGCCACAATGCCCACAATTGTTGCGATAGCTCCCAGCCCCACTAAAAGTGCTTTAACTACAGCACTAAAAACCGCTACATGCATTTTAACAGGTTTGAACTCTTTTTGCAACTCCTGATGAGATTCTTCAAGTAAATCGGTGCGTTCTATGTGATACTCGAGGTCTTTGCGGATAAGCTTCTGCTCAAGATTATTGGCATTGGCAAGCTCTTGAGTTTCTTGACAAATTACTTTAATTTCAGCAATGTCTTTTTTAATCTCGTCCACTGGCATTTAGCGTGCCCTCATCGATAACGCGATACATCTCTTCTTCTGTCATATTTTCTTCAAGAATTGCAAAGGCCAGGTCTTTATCAATGCCGCCCTCAATCATCTCCATAAGGGCCTGCTTGGCCTCATCGGAAAGGGTCCATTCTAATCCCTCACATAGGAATTTAAAGTTGGCTTTGTCCATGTACGCTCTCCAGTGCGCTGTCGGTTAGATCCTCAGTCAAATTTTCCTCAACCCCCTGAATAAAAGTCGAGCGAATTAACGTATCAAATGCAGCCTTACTTCCGGTAAGTTCATCAAGCTGCTGAGGATTAAGAAGCCTGAGAAAATTTACATTGCGACTTAAGTATTGAGCTAACTGTGTCTGTCGTGCCACAATTCGTGGAGAAATCTGAGATAAGCCTACAATAGGCATTGACAAAGCCACGCCAGTTTGAAGTAACCCAAATTTGGGTAAATAAGGCATAAATTTAAGTGTGGCTGCGTCTAACATAAGTTCTCTATTTATGGCTTCCCCATTAGGCACAAGTTGTCCTAGGCGCTTCATTGTCCCAACTGTTTTTCTGCCCGCAGCATTATCATTTAACATACGATCAATTAGTACGTCACTGACCTCATTATCTCTAAGCTTTCTGGCCTGGGATACGGAACGGTCGAACTTTAAATATAAATCTTGCATTTCCGTATATTTATTAGCCAAACCAACTTTATCAAATTCTTTGCCTACCGCCTCACGGGTCTTACCCTGTACAATTTTAACCAATCTTTCAACCTCTGGTGTAGCTCGCCTATCAACAGCCTTAAGTGTTCTATTGATTGAACGATTTAATTCTTGTAATTGTTTGGCTGCATTCTTTCCATGCAATTCACCAGTCCGAAAAGAATCAATATTTTTTGTTAAAGTTTTTAAATGCCTAATAGCCTCGGGGCTATCAACTAATTCAGTATTGAGACCCAAACGACGCCTAGAAGCGACTTCTCCCGGAGAAAAAGGTACAAAATCTCGACCAGTTTTTGTCGATACAATTTTACCTAAACCCATATCCTCTATCTGCTTATAAACATCATCAGTAACTTCCGTGAAATTTACTTTTAATTTTCGCTGATCAGCTGTTGAAAGAATATCATCAAGAATCTCTCCATATTTGGAAGGCAACACCTTATCTGCCTTGTCTAAGTAATTATCAATCTTACTAACTAGCTTTTCTCGAGCCCGATCTATTGCCTGGTCCAGGTGCTCACCTGGTTTTGCCAAACGGCTGTTTTTCTTGAGCCCCCTAATAACTGCAGGTGCATTGTCCATTAATTCCCGCATTGCGCCTTCGCCTGTTCCAGTAAGCTTTCCATAAATTTGTATAGCAGAATCAGTAATTATTGTATTTTTAAGTCTAGTTGCTGCGCGAGATAGAGCCAATAATGTAGGCCTAGCACCAATAGCGGTGGCCTCGCCTCCTAAGGATAAAACACCTTCAAGAGCCAAATCTTTTATTTCTTCTTCGGGTGTGGCCTCATATGTTCCAGCTAATCTTCCAAGACTAGTTCTTACTGCGGCAGCCCCAACACCGGCAGCCCCAGCACCTAAAAGCCCACCTACTACTGCAGCTGGAGGCCCACCGACTGCTAAACCGGCTGCCCCGCCTTTAAGGGCTCCCTTGCCTACAATAATCGCATTTAACGCAACATCCCCAAGATCCGCCATATCTTTAGCTAGTTCTTTAGATACCTTCCAAGGATCACCTGTTTTCAGTATATCTCTAAAACCAGGATCTACCTGATGCCAATTACCTTCATGTTTTACTAGTAGACCATGATCTGGATGTGGATATAGTCCCTCAAAATTGCGCCTAAGATAATTAAGGCGGCCACGCTCATTTCCTAGCCCCTTCAATCGAAACCGCTGCCCAACAGTGAGCGGGGATTCTGGTCTTGGGGTATCAACGTCTTGTCCAACCAAGTCGCCCTCAAAGGACAGGTCTTCTTCAGGAATAGCTGTGCCTATCTGAAGATCTTCTTCTGGTATCCGTTGCCCAACCTTTAAATCATTGGCCATTTTTACTCCTAGTCGGCATATCTAAGGAAGTTACCATTCTCATCTACAATAATCGTTCGTCTTGAAGGCTTGTGAAAGGCCTTTCGTTCGCCTGGACCTAATTCTTCTTGTTTAGCCCCAAAACCACTAGTAGTCAGTCCCTCTGTTATCTTGGCTTCAAACTCTTCTTCACTCATTCCTACAAATTTTGCACGCTGTCTTGCAAAGGCTTTTGCACGCCTTTCGGCTGCAAATTTAAGACCCTTTTCTGCAATATCGACAAGGCGCATCATTTCGTCTACATCCTCAGTAGGCGGAATACCACGAGCGATTTTTGTTAAGAATCGTTTAGTTCTTCGAAATAAACTAGGATTGCCAGCAGCCCGCTCTAAATCCTGATCAGAAAGACGTCCAGATTCTCCTGAAGCCTTAACAAGACCTATTTTGGCTAACTCTGACGCAGCAAACTGAGCAGCGGATGGATCTTTTGCTCCAGTCAACAAAGACCGAACCGAGGCGACTGAATCCATTGACTTAGTAAGCCCTGAAATTCCCTTATTAAAAATATCTAGCTGCCTTAAAATTCTTTTGCTTTTTTCTTTAGGAACTGCAACGTCCTGCTTAACTCCTAAGGTCTTTCTCTGTTCTTCAGCCCTAAGTCTGATTAGCTCTTTTTCTTGTTCAAATTTATCGACCCGAGGTACAAAAAGTTGATTAGCAACCTGAATATCACGCGGACTAGCTCCTCCAGCCATCATTTTTATGCTGAGATTCTGTGCAACCTGGCGAATCTGCTCCTGCTTTGCAGCATCCTCCTCCTCACTCTCACGAATGGCATTGACCTCTACATTGGCATTCTGAAGAGCGCGAGACACGGCATAACGCTGCATGCTGCCTGCAAATTGATTTAAAGCATTTACGATTTCATTTGGCATTGATTTACCTCAATGAAAATATATTACTATTAACTCCACTGAAACCGGGAGCTGATTGTCCAAAACTTACGCCACTAGATCTAGGGGCAAACATACTACCCAACTGAAAACTGTTGGCCCCAACACCTATAGGCTGCGCGGCCTGAACACTCATCGGCATTGATTGCATCATAGACGCAGCGCTGGTCATAGGAGCCGCTGCAGTTCTAGCCCCACCTAAAGCGCTCATTCCCTGAGCAATACCTAAACCTGCTCCAGCCCCACCGATAGCGCCAGATAGCCCCGCACCAATGCGCTGCATTGTGGAAGGTGATTCAACCATCCTATGTTGTCCAGCTCTCTGCAATCGAAACTGTCTTTCAGCCTGACCCAACTGATGACCTAGACTTAAGAGGCTCATTCTATTCTGCATTGCCTGTGTAGCCAAACCCCCAAGAACATCTGCTTGACGTGATTGCAGCTGCAATCTTTGTTCTGGTCTAAGCATGGCTAAACGCTGTGCGAGGGCTCCCTGACTGGCTCCCATACGTTCCTGAGACTCAAGCCTTGACTGGGCCAATTTTGCCTGAATTAGGGGATCTGAGGGACCCCTTCCAAGGCGTTGAGATGTTCTCTGTGCTTCAAGCCCTTGACGCCTAAATGCCTGTTCCATTGCCACTCGCTGGGGGGATGATAAGGCCTCTGCCGTAGTCTGCCCCTGAGTAATATCAGCTGCGGTCGGAACGAGCCCTGTTTGGGCTAAATTACCCAATGTGGCGGCAAGTCCTCGTCTGGCCTCTAGCGCTTGTGTAATGTCTGTGCCACCAGGACCTAAATCTGTATAGCCCATAAGATCCTGAAATCTTGTACGTGCAACGCCGAATCCTAACTTTTCTAATCCACCAGGATCAGCAATTGGAGGCGCAATGAATTCTCGATCCGGAGCACCAGATCCAAGAACCCCACCGAGACCACCAAGAGCAGCCCCACCAATAATTGCTGCAGTTGTTCCAATAGCCATTAGTTTTTCTCCAAACGATTAATCATATTAATCATGCCCTCATCAGCAACCACGAATCCTTGGCTTTTAAATTGGGCCATAAGATTAGGGTGTTTAATAGAACTAAAAACAACATCAAAACCAAGCTCTTTGGCCTTATCTAATAAAGTTTTTACTAACAATTTAATTCCGATTGCCCGCTCTAATTTATTTGATTTGGGATTAGAAATAATCCACTCAATCCACGCAATTTTACTATCCGTTCTATAGAGCCAGCCTGCACATATATTTGAAATAACATAGCCCGTTTTAGGTAAATACTGTTCGGGCAAAATTGGCCAATTGTGGGCTTTCCACCAAGAAGTAACTACTTTATAATCTTCAACTGTATATCTTCTTATATTCATTATGTTTTAATAATGCCTTGATAGACAACCGTATTCGAGCGTGTTTCATTATCCCCGCCACTATCAACATTATGCGTATGGGCTCCGGAGGATGAAATACTATGTGTATGGTTTGCACTTTCTGTAGCAGAGGGCTGAGTCGTATTTACACCGCCAGAGGCCCCTCCTCCAGCAAAAGGAACGCCAGAAGATACCCCCCAACCAAAGCTGCCCCCAGGAGGCAAGTGGGTATGTGATGCTGATTCTGTACCAGTTGTATGTGTATGATTTCCACTAGACGAAACTGCTAATGCGGTGTTTGCCACTGCTGTAGCATTTTCAAGCATAGAGCCCACAGAATTACCTGTAGACCCACCTGGAGCTGGAGCTACACCGCTGCCACTATCGGGTGATTCCCAACATACAATAGTCATGCTAGCCGCTGAGCCTGATATTGAAATTTTTGTCCCGGCCAAAGCATTGGTCCTATTTGTAGCAAAACCTACCGCATCAACATCATCTACAATTAAATAATAAGTAGTATTTAAACTGAGACCGGTAACTGGTGTTCCGGTTACACGAACTTTCATGCCGGTTCTGTTTAAACTGTGACCGGTGGCTGTAACTAAATCTGTTCCAGGATCACCAGCATTGCCAGAACATGTTGCATCATCTGGTGCTACTATTCTACGATAAAGTCCTCTATCATCAGGAAGATTAAATGTTGTACTCCCATCACCTTCACCAAATTTATCACCCGTAATTGCATAAAGATCGGCATAAGTAGTTCTAGAGACTTCAGAGCCATCCCTCAGTAACCAGCCTACGGGAGCAGTGGTCCCCGCATAATCCATTAGTGATCCTGGAGGACATAGTGCATTTTGAACTGCAGCAATTAACTTTGCTTTAGTAATTCCACTATCTTGAATATTATCTGAATCAATCTTCGTTGTATTTAAAAAAGTTTCAGTTGAAGTTTTTATATCATCAAGCATGGCTTCCGTAAGAATCTGGCCATCTTGATAGGATTTTGTCATAGTAAAAGTTGGCATATCTTATCCTTAATTCGCTACAACCTCCTGTGAGGTGCCGCTTACTTCAAATTCCACACTAAAACCCTGAATTTCTACAAACTGATCAATAGCATTGTGTGTTAAAGTTAGTTTAAAGCCTCTACCATATCCATCAACAGGAAGAGTATATGGAGCCAAAACGAGAGACCCACCTAATTCATCAGTACCAAGAACCATTGTGCCTAATGGTGTTTCAGTAATTGAGGTACTAAATGAAAAATTCTGTACAGCATGGTTGTCTATCTTAAAATTAGCAACCAATGAATGCGATTCTTCGGGCTTATAATTAATAGATAATCTTTTAAATCCTTTAATTAAAAATTCACCCTTAGGAAAAATTATCCCGGTTTCAACGGACATTGTAACGGCCTCATCATTACCATCTACATCAATATCATTAAAATCGCTATTTTGGGTCTTAGCAATCTTATTATTAATTCCGCCAAAATAAAGTCTTATTCTGTCAGAATCTCTAGCAACGCAAAGACTTTCACATGGAATATCAATCCACCTAGACCAAAGCCCTAATTCTATATTATAAATATAGAGGCAATTCATATAAGATCCTGAAAAATCAGAGTCACTGAATGTAAAAAACGCACTCTGAAGCTCAGGTATATAGCCCCCAAAGCAACTCATGAGCTTTGTTCTATCGAAATTCTCAATAAAAGTCTTCTGTATTTTTTGAGATAAAAATTTAGAGGAAAAATCACCATATGCATCTGTTGCTGATAAACTATGAATACCACGCTCAGAAACAAAAAGAACGTCGTTTCCATCAATTGAAATAGCTGAATTATGACTTACACATCCAATTCCATCACTAACCAAAGAAACCTGTGCATATAATGGATCGCTGGTATTTGAGATACGATAAAGCTTTGTCTTTTTAGCTACAAATAAATCTCCACGATGTGTTGGAAAAATAGCTGTAATGCCCTCAGGGTCCCCATCTCCTTCTCCGATATAAAGATACCCAGAATCTCCTGATCCATTCCATTTAGTCTCATCTCCAATTTCACAAAAATGAAGTCTATCTAAATTTGTTTTATCATTACACCAAATTCTTCCACCATGCTCACGCAAAATAGAAGCCGAAGGGGCATTGGAAACACTATCGACATTTCCAGAACCTGTCCATTGTTTAACTGGATTACTTGCTCCGTCTACAGCTATAATAACTTTATTATTATAAGTTATCATAGATACCTTGGTAATGTCTGCCGGATAGGCAGCAGTAAGAGTTAAATTGCTTCGTGTTCCACCAGAAGTATGACTATAAACCTCTTTTTTAGTAGAAACAGCAACTAAACGACTAGTCCTTGACGTAGTACCATAACTAAAAAAGTGCTGCCCAATTATCTCTTCTGTGTCGGCTGTGGCGTCATCCCAATTATAATAAATACCTTCACGCACACGCCGGGCAGCCCTATTATCAAAAATTACATTATCTGCTCGCACTAACTCATTGGAATCAATAACAGCCTCATTTACAGATGTATTCATGCCCCCATTCCAAGGCATCATCCGAAATAATTCTGTTCGAGTTCCCATCAATCAATTCTCCCATATTCATAGGGAAGTCGTATGCGATTGCGTTTAATTGCTAAATAATTTTTGCTTACTCTAAAGCGGACGGCCTCAGAGGAACTATCTAATTTTCCTGCCATTTTATTAAGCTTGTTCCAAAACTTGGCCTCATTCTTGTCAGCCATTTCCTCATTACGCTCTCTGACCCAAGAGGTTGATAGGGCACCATATAACAAAACTCTACGATCCTTTATAGGCATTAGCGGCTCATCATCATCGTTTTCCATGGGCTTTGGACATCTAAAATAATCAACATGTACATTATGGCGATCAGAACTAATCGATGGATGAATCAAAAGGGCCTTATATCGCTCAGCCTGACCGGGATTGTTTTCTCGTTCAATTGTGGCATTTGTGTCTGCAATTTCTGCTTCCTTAAAACTATCTTTACCAGTATATGTTATCGTTTTATTGCTAGCATCTACGTCAGAAACAAGCCACTCTCCATTATAGCGATCATCATCGGCGGTATGTACTTGTATTCTAGTGCCCACAGGAAAGTCATCGCTGGGATCTGCAGATAATGTAAGTATCTTTGTAAGGCCTGCTGATTCTCTTTTAGTAATTGTAGGTGCTCCAGCTACCACTGAAAACTGATCTGGGTCAATAAATTCTGAAACACAAGCTGCCCTTGGACGCCCATCTTCCTTAGGTCGCATCAAAACGCGTTCCCTATGGGCTTGTAGGCCAGTTAGCTCAATAGGGACATATTTTTCATCTAAATAAACACTATCTATCTCATCAAAATCAGGAGGAAGGGGGATGGCATCGGTCCATATTTTATATCCAGCCGTAGCATTTGTATCATCCACAAATTCTGTTTCAAGTTCTACTGCTGTAGCCCCTGCGGTATGAGCGGCAATAGTGTAGATTTTTTCGTTAGTACTAAATTTAAAACCTTTTTTAGAATCAGCAGGAGCACTTGATAATGTAACTGAACGTGAGCCTTGAGTTACGCTTGCCGTGCCCGTATCTACATAGGGCTGGTGCGTAATATCAATTGACTTTCGAAGCCATCGCCAATTATTTTCAGAACAAACAGTGTCCTCATAGATATAATTAACTTCGCGCTTTATACGATTAATTGTAGTAGTATCAGATGACTGAATTTTAAGTTGCTCTCTAACTGCATCTACTATATCTTTAAAGGTTTTTAGTCTATATATAGCCATTATTTATTGCTCTCCCTGACAATCAAAGTTGCTTTACAATTACTAACTGTTTCGGGATGGATTCCATTAGGGAATAATAGTGGCTGTCCTATTAAATTAATATGTTCCGTTGTAGCATCCGCTGGAACTTGAATATTTATTTTTATTGCATCTGTAGTTACATCATGTAAATTAAGTTCGGCTACGCCTCCATCTGCTGTTACTATAATAGATGTAACAGAAAAAGGTCCAGCGAGATTTCCACTTGTTCCAGGATCAGCATCACCTGCGGCTGTATCTACATAGAAACTGTTTGCATTCCGAACATTAGCCATTAAGAGACCACTTGTGATTGGGCATCAGTTAGTGCTTTATTATATGCTGCGACAAATTCTGCAACATCATCATCCATTTTTATAGCTAAGTCCCGCCCAAGAAGAGCATTCTGATCGTCTTCAATATGTGCACCATATTGCATCTTAACAGCATCGCCCTCTTTCCAAATACGAATCATTAAAGAAGCTTGATCTAAAACTTCAGCCATTATTTTCTCCTTAACTCAAGGCTACGCTCTTCCAAGCAGAATCAGAATCATCATATGCATATAGCGTAGCGTTTCCGCCATTATTTTTTAATAAACAAATTGGGGCATACCCCGTTGCACTTGTAGGTGTTCCACTGGGCGCTGCTTGTGTTTCAGGAATATACAGAAAACCATCGGTTGCTGTGCCACCTAAATCAGCATCACCTGCAATACAATTTTTATTAGGATCAACAAGAAGACCGTCGTTTGCATTTATATCACCGTCCGCCTCTAAATCTAAATAGCCATTTGTATTAAAAATTCTAAGAAGTTCTGGACTAGAGTCTGCCGACTCAATTTCAAATCGAGAGTTGCCTGTATCCCAGCCGACAATTATTTTTTTAGCAGATTGCAATGCGCCTTTAATGATATTAATCTTATTATCAGTCTCTCCATTAGCGCCCCAACCATTAACACCCACATAACCATCTCTGGCCTCAATATTAATTTCCCCACTTGAGCTGCCTTTAATTTGACCGCCTTGATTAGTGTTACCAAATTTAATAAATCCAATACCAGTAGCTACCTGAGCAAGATTAATTGTACTAGTGGTACCGGTTAAATATAAATCTTTAAATCCCTTAGCAGTGGCTCCTATATCAATTAAGCCATTATCTGCAGGCAATGTCTGCTGTTTTTGATATACATAGCAATATGTTTCGCCAAAACCCATGGCTCTAGTGCTATTATATCCTATATCCCAAGTAAGGGTTCCGCCGGTGCCTGTTTCCATGTAGCCATTTAATGAGGGGCCTAAGGTAAAAGCACCGTCTCCATCGATCCTAAACATTCCTTGTACAGCGCCATCTCCTGTTTGGACCTCAAAATGTCCCCCATCTCCTGAATGAGAATATCCGGTCTTTATCGTAACATGCCCGCCACGATTTGATCCATCGTCAGAATTAGATCCGTGAATTACTAAATCATTACCAGCACCAGTAGCAGTATCTGCTAATTTAATAAGTCTCTGAGAAATAGCTAATTCAGAATCAACTGTTAATGTATCAGTAGCCTTATCCCAGGAAAAAGCTGCCTCACCGCCAAAAGATCCACCGTCATTAAATTGTATGTGTGTATCCGACCCCGCAGGATCAATAGAAATTAATTGATACGTAATGGTATCAGAGGCACTATCATAAGCTAAAGCATAGCCATCTGCGATGGCAGAACTATCGACCTCAACGCCATCTATTCGGCGTGCATTTCTTGAAACAAATAAAGCCTTACCCATTTATTTCCCCTTTATAAATCTCTTTCTCTTCAGTCTTTTCTTTATCAGGAATTTCAACCTCTTTAATTTCTTTTTCTAATTCACGATAGATATTTAGAGATACTCGCAACGGCAACTCTTCTAGTAGTCTTATAAGCTTATTCGCAACACTAACAGGTATCTGTACAACTTTCATTCTATCTCCTTAAAAACTCTTACTCTTCCTATTGAATTATAGGCTCAAAATTAGTAACTATATCGGTTAATTGTATCTCTTCTTCTGGTGTTAACTCCTGTTCAAAAATAATTTTAAGATCGTCTAAATAGCATTTTCCAATAAAAACTCTATTTGGAAAAGCTGCCTCTACTAAATCTAATAACTCAAGGCCATAAATATCAGGCGTTGTAAAGTCATACCACATCGTTCCGGCTTTTGGACGTAAATAGGTATAAGTAAACATAAATTATACATAGGTTAATACAATACTATGAACTTGGATAGCTCCTCCAATAAACTTATTTTTCCAATGAAATCCGCAAAAATCTCCGGCGCTTAATTCGGAAAATATATGCGAAATATCCATACTTTTCCACACATCCACAGCATCGCCCAAATCATAAACTGACACAATATCCGCCTCAGAGTGTTGCGTTATTGCTTCTTCTAATTTACCATAATTACTATATAAATCTATATTTTTATTAGAACCCAAAGCCCCGACGTTAATAGGAGTAAAAATACATTTTAAATCTACTAATTCAATAAAATCAATAGGAACTCTAAAGCTAAACTGTGCGGCACCAGAGCCACCTATTCTAGTAATCCTATAATATTTATAAGTATTTGTATTATCATTAACAGGAAAAACAACTTCTTTGATTATGCCTGCCATAGCCTGAGCGGCATTTAAATATGTATGCTTCTTTGTATCGCTGTTATAAACTAAAAGGCCGGTGCCGCTCGAATTTGGATGTTCAATCTTACGCCCACAAAGCCTTCTAGCATTATGTGTAATATAAGAATTGCCCATTTTCTTATGTTCTTGCTTTTACATAAAAATAACGAAGTTTTTCTCCTCCAACAGCAGCGTCAACCCAAATGTCAGACAGGTCATAGTTGCTGTCTCCGCCTCGGGCTCTATTTTGACCACCCAAGGAATAGATATCTTCGGCACCTAAAGCTAGTCCCGAAGTAGCATCTACATCGCTATCCCCAATATATACTAAATCAGTATTAGAGGGGTCTCCTTGAAATACCACAGAATGTGCAAAAATAGAAGAAGAAGATAGCTGTACCGCCGTACCGGAGGCAGCTACAGTCACAACGCCGCCTTGGAATAATTTGTCTAGCATATTGCCTCCAGGCAAAAATTAGGTTAAATCAAACCAAAGATATGTCCAATTGGCTGAACTCTCATCTATAGCTCCACCCGTTTCATTAGAAACAGGAATAGAAACTGTATCAGCAGCCGAAACGTAAGAGGCACCGTTAACAAGCCCAGCCGTCAAATCTGCAGGTGGAACCATGTAAACAATGTCACCAGTTGCGGCACCAGTAAGCGTTGCATCATGAACAATATATCCTGAAGCAGGAACAGATGCTAAATCTACGGCCAATGTACCAGAACGAATTTCCTTAATAGATGCGCCACTAGCACCCACAGCCAAACTAGAGCTTGCAGTAATATCTGCAGCTGTCACATCACCAGTCAAATCTCCAGTAACATCACCAGTAACGTCTCCAGTGACATCTCCAGTTAAATCACCAGTAACATCACCTACAAATCCACCAGTTGAGGTAACCGGCCCGGAAAAAGTTGTTGAACCCATTATTTACTCCTAGTCATATTTCAGTCGCGAGGTTATTTGGCCTCGTGTCTAGGTTAAAGTGTAGTGAGGGCATTATGCCCCCACTGCACAAAAATTATTTATGAAGCGCCCGGGGTACCAAAAATACCATAAGCGTGAGTAGCTCCAAGAGCCTCACGATAACGCGCTTTGTAAAGAATAGCGTCAGTCGCAAATCCAACATCAGGACCTGCGGCCTTTGTCTCAATCGGATTCCGAACAATAATACGAAGTCCAGTCTCTTCGGGCGCAGCCAAAAGAAACCAAGCATCAGAATCAGTAAGATGCGGACTAGAAACAACCTGAAGATTATCTTCCTTAAAAGAATTCATGTTATTATCTGCAGTATCCGCTTTAAGATCGGAACCAACCACCTCACGAGCATACCTACGCAGGCTCGGATGACATAGCAAAGCTTTAGGAACCATCTTATAGATAATCCCGCTATCGCCAACAAATTGAGTTTCAAAATCAGACAACATTGTATCCAAAGAGCTTGGTGACAAATCGGAAGGAGTGCTTAACAAATTCCGAAAAGTTCCGCCACTTGGTAATGCATGACTTGCACTAAAAACATATTGCCCATCGGCAGTTGTTTCAGAATCAAATGCATTATTAAAAATATTCATAGCAGAAATCTCTTGAGATTCCCTACCAGAACGTCCAAGTTTACGAACCAAATCACCAATTTCCTGAAATTTACCATCGGCAACCATTTCTTCAGAAATGGAAAACCCAAGCCCATACTTATCAATAGTAAGGGTCTTATTAGATCCCTGTTTTCTAGCTTTAAAGCTATACTCAGCGCCCTCTTCAATTTTAGAAAAGAGGTCGAGATCGTGCTGTTCAGAATATTGCCAAATGTCTCTCATATGAGGGACAAGTTTAAAAAGTTGCTCTCTGCGAGAAGGATGCCTTTCGAGTTCAACCCGAAAAAGCTCTTCCAATACAGGGAGCATGTTTGACCCAAAAAGGTCAACAAATTGACTACGATTAGCAGCTGGTGCGTACATTTTTTAGCTCCTTATATTGAATTAGTACCCAACAGTTCCAGTACCACCGGCCAAGATATGATTGTTTATTTTCACAATACAATCAACCTGAGCACCATAAGCATTATTAACTCTACGGTCGATATCAATAAGCTTAAGGGGCAGGGTTGCCGTGGTAGCTCCGGAATCACTATCTAATTCCATCCGGGACTGTTTAAATGTTGAGTCGCCAGCAGTGGCAACAATATTATAATTAAGGTTTTGAGCTGTCATAGCACTGACATCGCTCCCATCAGCCTGTATAACATACTGCTGATCGGGATCATCGCACACCATAACAACCGCTGCATCAGCAGAAGCATAACTGAGAGCAACTCCCAGAAGGGCTTCAGAAGCGTCCGCAGGTTCAACCTTTCCGGCTGATCCCATATTCACAAAATCGCCTGGATAAATAGCCTCAGATGCGACATATTTAGTCATTTTCTTAATCGCACCCTGGGGCCATGCTCCGCGCGGTCGGTCACTATTAGCCATGTTTTTCTCCCATTAATCCTCGTAGCTATCTACGATTGTTGTATTTAGCCCGCCAGCTCTTGCCTGTTGTCTTAATTCATCGGCCTGTTGTTTACGATGCTGCGAGCTATATGTTCTTGCTCTACGAGCCAAATGTTGTTTATGTCGTTCATTTTCTTCTTTGGTCTTAGCGGCCAAAATTAACGTACCTCTTCGCACAAACCCATCAGGATCGCGGCCAAATCTAGGGCCATCCTCTTTCATTTTCATTATAACATTTTCTGGTCTACGATATACTTGCCAACCACTCCTATGATATCCTTCCCATTCCTTCATCTGCTTAGCATCTACCCATCGTGCAACTAAACCATTATCTTCCAACTCTTTTTTAACATCTAAAGGCAGGGCAGTCATATCACCATAAAAAGTTACTTGTGTTTCTATTGCTTTTTTCTTAGAAAGTGGCTTTCGTCCTCTTTTTAATCCTTGTTTATTTTCCATAACTTACTCCTTACTTATAGTCAATCCAATTCTCACGATTATGCCTATTAATCCGCTCCATTGTTTTCTTATCATTTACATCTAAACCCATAAATGCAGCAAATTGTTTCGTTTTTTCCTCTTGTTTACTTTGAATTGCTCTAGATTCTCTTTTACTGCTTCCACCCAAAGTAAAATCATCCTCATAATCTTCTGAGCGCTGGGAGGCAGGTTTAATACTCATTTCGGCTGCAGCCTGTAAAACAGCCATCTTATAAGAGAGAGGATCTGCTTGTCTATTTTTAGGCATTTTTTGATGAAGTTCTACCGTCTTTTTGGTCAAAGGGTGTGCCATATTACTAACTTCCGGATAATCCTGAACAATTTCAGTTAAAATATCCTGCTTATATGATTCAAACTCGACCATTTTTGCTTTGTCCTCTTCTGCTTCCCTCTTAAGCTCTGCTCTGATTTGTTCACGCATAGTTTGCATCGCTTTATTTGGATCTTCATAAATAAGATCTCCAAGCTCAGAAGGCTGTGATTCTTTCTTTTTAGGCTGCAGCTGTTGGATTAAATTCTCAAGAGTTTTCTTATTCTCCTCTTGAAAAGAAGCTAGTTGCTGTCCATAATTATCTAACTTGCGATTCATCTCCGATTTTAAATTGCCTACAAGATCTGGAGTTTGTTCTTTTTTTTGTCCTTCACTCATATTTTTCCTCTCGTTACGCGAGTTACTCGCTATGATTTACGTCTTACGCCGTTATCCGGAAACCTTATTTACTGTTTGCTAAATAGGTTTCAAATTCTCGAAAAAGCCACTCTGCTCCTTCAAGTTTTGCTTTTATATAAGGCAGTCGCTGATAATCAGTCTCTGCCTTTAAATTCAAAAATCTTTTTTTATCTGACTCAACCAGCATATACAATAACTTCTGAACTACAGGATAGCTTGTTCCTTCTTTAAATAATTGTAATTCTTGAATATCTTCCTGATTCAGCTCCACATTATCTCCCAATCAGTGGGTTTTGTCCTGGATTATTTCCACTCACTCCTAAGCCAGAATTTTCAATAATTTGCTGCCGATTCGCCTGCTGTGCTTGCATTCTTTTCATATTTTCAAGTATTTCCTGGTGTTGCCGAAGCTGCAGAGCAAGTGCGGCATATGCTTCCTGATCAACTTGACCAGCTAAATTATCATCCTGCAGAAAATGGCTAGCATAAGCAATAAAGCCTTCATGATCCATAATAGGTACAACTTGTACTGGAATACCTCTTAAAACCCTATTAGCCTCTTCTTCAGGTGTCATAAACTGAGGAACTCCCTCGGGTTTTCTCGCATATCTACTAGCACTTTTACATCCCAAAATCTTAATATAATCCCGCATTGCATTATAACGCTCTAATGGCGATACAATACCAAGTTGCATATCCAAAGGATTGGACGTAAGATTCAATATTTGTGTGGCCCGTTGCTCACGAATCTGTTGATTAGATGTAGAGGAATTTGGAGATACTTCAATATCAAAATCCCCACGAATCTCACTACGATCATTTATCTTAATCCACCACTCTGTATCATCATCATTGGCTACACGAAAGTTAAATCCAATCGGAAGGCGTTGCTGATTAAGATCCACGCAATGTTCTAAAAGCTGCTTCCAACCGATATTAAGCCTTCTCAAAAATACATCTAAATTGGCACTAAGTTCACCAACTAACGCCCGAGTCCCAGTTGCAGTTCTAGTGGCCCCCTGATTACCGCTTAATACTCCAAGAGATAAATCAGAAATACCTGTCAGTCTCTCAACAATAGTATTAAGTGCGGCCTCTTCCTGATGTCCAAATGCGGTACGATTTCCAAGTTGAGGAAAAACCACGTCTGTCTGAGGGTTGTCAAGAGGGTAAAGCGATCCTGGTTCAATCTGAATTTTTTCAGGCTTCACACTAGAGGTTGGCCTATAAAATCCAAAAGGCATTGTAGATAACAGCCCAAAATCAATACGCATATTATGCATAGCATCAATTTCGGTTTGTAATGGGTGAAGAATTTCAGCAAGCCCCATTCCATAATCCTGGCCGGGCCTTCTTATAAAATCAATCTTTTTAATAGGAATCTTGCCATTTTTATTAATACGATGTAAATATGTAGCTCTTAAAACCTTACCCGTACCCTCATGAACCCAAACTACAATATCACAATTAATACCAGAATCATCTATATCAGCCTCTAAATAACATTCTAAGATGTTATAACGATCTAATTGGGCCACAGAATCAAGCTGATGCTCGGCCGAATTTGTTTTTCGTTGTTGCTTAATCGTACCAGTCGTATCATCCCCTGCATGACTTTTTCCACTCTTAATTACCTCACGGCATATATCCTCATCGAAAATTTTTTGATCGGCAAAAGATAGCAATTCCGATGCAGTTAGTGGCTCTTTTTGGATAACTATATCAGCTCGCTGCGGATCGCCTTGGCCCCCAATAATTAATACATCCTCATTAAAAAGAAAATTCAACTGAATGCCTTCCCAGAGCATTTCAGTTTTCATCTTTGCAACCTCTTTGTTGAGAATCTGAGGAATCATAATTTCATTGCCATCATTATCAACGTCAAATATAGGTACGCCTTGTTCTGGAACAAGTTCAACATCCTCATAGCGTGTAAATTTGCGTTTCCAGTGGGGTTTAATTAAACCAGAACCGCTAGCACACCAATGCCAAAGCCAGAGATCTAATGCCTCAAAAGCCCCATTTCGGCAATTCATATCATAGTTCAATTGATAACGAACCAATTCTTGCATATTTTGTGCCCGTTCGACAGACGCCTCATTACGCGGTTTACACTGAAAAGGCGGATCAATGCCCAAAAGGGCTTGCAGAAATCTGGCATGCATCGTCTTAATAACAATGAAGGTAATAGGCAAATGAAGAGAAGACGCCTGCTCAAACGGACCCTCAGCCGTGCTTTCATAAAATTCGTCATAATCTTGCAATACCTGTTGTTGTCTTCGAAGCCAATTTGCACGATCTGCGTTTCCAACACTCCATACCTGAGTAAGCTTTAGTCCAAGCCCTAACTCATTAACTTTATCCATTAATTTTTTTGAAATTTGATCACGAAGAGGAACTTCTACTTTAACATTTTCTTCTGGTTGATCTTTTAATTTATTTCTACGTTTTTTTGCTATTTTCTGATCATTATTAATAATAGAATTAGACATTTAAAAGCTCTCCCAAGACTCTTCTTCTGCATTACGCCTATTAAATCGATAACTTGACATTACGCGCCTCTTTTTCGACAAGACGTTCTCTATCGTAGGCTTAGACTTTATTCCATATGTCTCTGCTTTAGCACGCACTCGATGTACTGTCTCTTGAATCTTGTCGTAGCGAATATTAGTTGCAAGTGCATATTTCAAGCAGGACAAATAATCTTTATTAGTGATATCCAGCTTAGGCTTAAACATATCTACATTGCGAATCTTAAGCCACTGGACGTTCTCCACGTCTATAATTATACCAACATTGTGACTGAAAAAACGAAGTTGTGGAATATATTCACCATTTTTATTGGGTTCCGCCGGGAGCGCTAAACCGTCTTTAATGCGCTCAATAAAATCTTCGTCGTTCTTCTCAGTCCATGTAGTAGCACGAACCGGAACGCCTTCCTCCCGAAGTACCTGAATGAATGGCTTAAATCCCTCTCCTGAAGTATTCTCCGCTGAACCAAGACAATCTGATACAATATCAATAACCCTATAGCCGTCATACCAGGACTTAAGCCTCCTAGAAAACTCCCGGGCCCCGCACTTCTGCCTAAGCTCCTTGAGATAGTAAAGATGCCCATCTGGTGATGCTCCCACCATACAGGCATAGTGTGCCTTTGATGGATGTGGGTCCAGGGCAATAGTCACTGGCCATGTTTCTGGCCAAAGGAAATGCTCTATAACATGAGAATCTCTATTAAATAGTCCGGCAAGCGCTAACCCCTCTAAATCAAAGAACTCTCCGTGGAGCCGAATTCTTTTCTCTTTATCTGTTAGCTTTCGGGCAAAACGCTCAATATATCCGTCAGCCAGGTTACCTTCGTTGACGTTGGTTCCAAAGGTAAAACACTCGGTATCAGGCAGCTCCCCCTTCCGCCAAGGCTCAAGAATTTCCAATCGGAGCCAGGCGCCTGTGATGGGCGTGCCGACCATAAGATATCTAGCCTTCTTTCCTTTTTCTCGCCCGCCGCGAGCGAGCCCAATATAGGCATGGCGGGGAGGGGGCTCGTCGCAGATTACAACATCGACCTCGATGGATTCAAAAAGTGCGGGCTCCTGCTGATGAAACATAAATAATATTTCTGAGCCATTTTTAAAGGTGATTTGTGTGACATAGGGTTTGCCCCGCTTAGAGAGTTGCTTCTTGTCTATATTTGTCCACTTCTGAAGCTCCGGCAACCACTTATCTTGGACCTTCTCTGGGTGATCCAATAGTACCACAACGCGGCAGGGTACAGGCGTATAGATTTTAGACACAGGATTATAGCCCTTAACGGCAAATATTGCCTCATTTACGGCCATCGCAGTTTTGCCTGCTCCATTCCCACTGAAAACGCACCTTACCTCTTTATCACATAGATGTACTGGTAACTGCCCCGAATTAGGCACATAGATGCTCTTACGGGCACGCTCTCTGCGGCCCTTCTCCTCCAAGGCATCCAAAAATCTAAGCTTATCCTCTCTACTTAGATTCTTTAGACGATTCTCGGGCTTCTGGCAATTGGAACTTGGTACCACGACTTTCCTGTTCCCTTAAACGGGCATGCATAAGAGCATCTAGCTCCTCATCAGATAAACTCTCATATTTGTGTGTAAGCTCTTCCTTCTGAATGGGACGCCCCTGGGTCCTATCTAAGATATCCCTAATAGTTGCCACATCCCCATCGCGGAGCGCCACAGTTAGTTGCTTAGCCGCTACGAGTGTGGAATACTTCTCAAGTAACTCCTGAGTGGTCATTGAGCCGCTCTCAACATCTCTTCGAATGGCTGGTAGGACTTCTTCCTTAAACTTCTCATAGGCAATAATGTCATCCACAAGGTCGCACTGACCACCTAAAATCTTATGATTATTCTTTCTCTTTTTTCTGGCCATTTTCGATATTTTGTCCTTGGTTGGCGGAAGCCTATTTATTTTGACGCGCGGCATTACTTCTTGGGACGCTTAGGTCGTTTTTTCTTCTTTGGACAAGGCATGTTAGCTCCTTTCAGTCGCAGCAGCCTATCGGCTAGCCCTCTTTTTCTTTTTTGGTCGCTTTTTAGTTAGCCCAAATGATTCCCTAAACCCCTTCTCAAACTCCTCAGTTTTCTGTGGGTCCAGCCTTAATTGAGATTGCTTTTTAAGGCTATATCCTTTCTTTTTAGGCATCTCATCTCACTTTCAGTGGGGCTTGCAGCATCATTGGTCTTTTTGCCCCCGGTTTCTCTCTATTTTATCACGAAAAATGTATATAACATTCTCAGGAAACAAATGGAAGTTGCATTTTCAGTGGAAGTTATTGATATCATTAATGAATAAATTTTTTTTCACATTCCAGATTTTTACATCTGGCACTACTCAGGGATAGGGACAAAGTGTGTGGTTTGGTACGCGCCCCCTACACAATCCCTATGTATTTACAAGTACTTAGCATTTTTAGCCCCATTTAAAGCTCTAAGTGGTTAAATTGTTGATATTAGGAACTAAACAATGTCTTGGGGTTAGGTGGTTTAGGGGCTTTTTTAGTGGGGCTGCGAGTATTTCCTCAATGATTTCAATGTATATAGTGTAAGTGTATGTGAATACACTTGCAAAAGGTTATAATTAAGTATAACATATTTAAATATATGAAATTATTAGAGAAATATTATCGATACTTTAATTGTTTAAGTAGTTTGCATCGTCACCTAACTAACAGTAGTATAATCATTCAATAATTGGCATTTTGTATATAAATTCGTCACCAATAATAATGTCAGTATGAATAATATTAACTACTTAGACTTGGCACACCAAATGCATTTAAATATAAATAAGAAAGGACGTGATTATGAATAACAGAATTACACGCATTGCAGTTTGTATGGCCCTGGATCTTCTTCCCTCTAAACAAAAGCATCAAGTACAAGGATGGGACAAATGGTTTCATTGCTATTCCAATAATAAAGTATCGAAAATAACAGTTAATATTAAAAACCCAAACGATACTGAGACAAATACGGCCTTCTGGGAACTAGTAGAAGAATTAAAGAAAAAAATCTCAATTACAGTTAACCAATACCAAACGCAAAAGGAATATCGTCACTATGATCCTTGGGGCCTAAGATCTGCAATACGAAGCTATTACATAATATTCCAGTATCCGCCCATTACAGTGAACCATGTAAACTTTAAAGAGTTAAAAGGAGAATAATTATGAATCCAGACAAAGATTTAATTGAAGCTCTAAAACAGGCAGAATTCAACTGGAAGACACAAAAGATAAAAGATTTGGACCCCAAAGCTGAATTTAATGCGTGGATGAAATACTTCAATCTATTGAAACTTGTGGCTCACGAATATGAAAGGACAACCAAATGAGCAACCTAATTATCGTCTATTTAATTATATTAATTTTAGCCATAATTTGTATTTTAAACTAAGACAGCCCATAAGGGAGCCCCATAATGAATAACAAATATTATCTCTCTTAAAACTACAGTATTAAGCCTTTACTTAAATTAAAAAGGAATAAATAACATGTGTACATTCTTTAGCTTTATCACTAAGGGCGACGGTAAACTACTTTATATTAATGCATATGATAGACTGTATGACCGTGCACCATATGGCGATAGTGATTCGCATTCTGCACTTGCCTCATACTTTAAACTCAACTGTGATCGCGTTAATAAGTACGAATATGTCAACGGAAAATTTATAATTGATCAAATAAATACCATTGACGATAGTGATGCGGTAGCAAAATCTATTAAAGCCTTTGTTGAGTCAAGCGAATTTCAAGATATATGCATAGCGGCTGTAACGCAAAACGGCGATGCTCTACAATATGTAAAAAAGCAAACACCAGAATTATGCATGGCGGCTGTAACGCAAAACAGCTATGCTCTACGATATGTAAAAGAACAAACACCAGAATTATGCATGGCGGCCAAAAAACAACTAAATAATTAACCTCCACACCCAGTGCCCGGCATGGAGACTTCTGGTCCTGTAGTTAAATGGCCAAAGTAAGACCAGCCTGGTATTAAATAAAAAGAGGATACTATGTATAAAGTAACAATGTATAAAACCTATGGCACACTAGTTGCAGAACAATATTTTGAAGAGGAAGGAAAGGCTGTATTCCATGCTAAACAATGGAAAATTGACTTCCCAGACTATAAAATCAGCCTAAAAAGGATATAATATGGTTATGTTAGTTGGAAGTATTATTATGCTCGGATTTCTCATAATTTGCATTGTATTGATAGATTATTTAAACTTTTAACCCTTTGAAAGAATCTCATTAATGCCCCGGACTGTGGTCGCATTTAAACATAAATTAGGCCTCCTTCCGGGGTAATTTTGCCCATATTGAGACATATATGGATTATACGGCCACTTTATATTTCTCTTCTCAATTGTCTTCATATCGGTCGTTTCTGGGTCATATTTAAGATAAAATTCACCTAATTTACATAATTTTGATCGAGCATCTGTAAGCCTTACATGCATAATATTTTCTACTTCTTTTACTCTCTCAAGTGTAATTAGATTATCAATTGCTTGTCCAATGGCAGAGCCTCCTTTTAATGAGTTAAGTGATAATCCTTGTCCCTCAAAAATTTTGTTGGGCTGTATAATAAGACTAATGTGAACATCTTCTTCTTTGGCGGCCTGCTTAATCTCTTTAACAAGAGCACTTGCAGCTTGATGATCTTCGGGATTCTCAAGCATATAATGTAAATGATCAAACCAAAAATACTCTACACCTTTAGTTTTTAGTTCTTTAATCCAAGCCCGAAGTTGAGAAGGCCGAAGGAGCCCATATCCTCTACAAAAATAAAGGGGCCATTTCTCTGTCAAATCGGTAAACCTCTCTGGATGGATTTGCTCCGATAACCAAGTATTCTCTTGAAAATGAATTGAGTATAGATTAGGAAGAACTTCACTTTCTGGAGTAAGCTCTCTTGATGCATATCCATTTGGAATTCCATGCATGCACTGAAGATATAAAAGCTTATGCCAAACAGTATTTTTCCCTGTCTTGGCTATAGCGTGCCAACCAGTTACCTCCCCTGTTCTCATACCTCCGCCCATTAGTTTATCAAGCTCGGGCAGAAAATAAGACTGACCTTTCACTTTGTCTTTATCTTTCAAATACACGCACATCGCAGGAATAAGATCTTTGGCATGAATAGTATGTACCATAGTGGGATTTTCGGTTATCTTAATAGGGTCCGTAGGCTTATATTTAGACGCAGATTTAGATATCACTTTAATTTCATGGTCATCTATAGGAGGTAAGCACTTCTCTTGATTCTCTACAGAAAGAGCACTTTCAATTGCTTGCTGAGACAATCCAGAGCGCCTAAGTCTACAGCCTACTTTATATAAATATTCATTTCTATGCCCTTTAACAACGCAACCATCAGCATCTAAATACTCAGTTTCAACCCTTCTTTCCTCTAAAACACATGTTTTAAGCCAGTCTGGTACATCTAATAAAGGATTATTAGACGTAAACTCATAATATGCTTCATTTTTCTTAGAATAACTGGGTGGGGCTACGACATATCCGCCATTTGCCCTAAAATCTAGACCCGGAAAGAAGCCAACTTTATTCTTAAGTGGCTCAGAGGGTGCCTTAAAATAAAAATGCTGGCCCCCTGAGGGTGTTTTGACACTTAAAGTGGTGGGGAGGTCTCCAAATTCCTCCTGAAGCAATCTGAGACTATTCTGGCCCTTTTCTCCATCAATGTCCAATACAACAATACCAGATGCCTGTCCAGTCGCTATAGCTACATTGGTCTGGCCTGTAGCATTCCAGGTAGAAGCTGCGTCTTTTACTCCATGTTTAGTGGCTGGTACCTTTTCACCATATTTAATGGGGAAGATATTAAAACCAGAGTTTAAATAAAATTTAATAAAATTGTTCACTTAGGTTCCCTAATAAACCATGCCTGGGGATAATGCCATGTATTATACCAGCTATCTCTCAAACACGTTTTTAACTCTTGTATTGTTCCTTGCTTAGTATTTAAAAATGTTAATGTTTTCTTTTTATCATTATAGATAAGGGTGGCATAATGAAATCGACGTTTTTTATCCCGCATATAAGAAAAGGCAAGAATAACAATACCATATCTAGACAATCCCGCAGTTAATTGTCTATAATTAACGCGCTTAATCCTCCTATATTTTAATCCCAAAGACTTTAATATTTTCGATAATTTATGTAAATGTATTCCATCCTCAGGAAAATCACTAAATCCAGCACATTGGGCTTGTATCTGTTTCAGTGTGGCCGGGCCATAATTAAAATATTTGAACACATTATAAATAGCTACTGGACCACACCCTGTGGGGTGCACTTGACGACATATATATTTCATAATTACACCAATGTCAGTAGATATCCGAAATACCCACTGTAAAGATAATGTCTGAATGCTTCTTAAGATACTATTTTAATTGATCCATTTTCCTCCTGAAATAAGTTGTATATTTAAATCTAATTTTACTTTGGACATATTGCCTTCAGTGTCGAAAACTCTGGCCACGTGTGAGCCATTATAGTTCACAAGATTACGAATAGTGACGCGCTCTCGCCACTCGTACTTATCTGTGGCCCAATGTAGGATGCAATCGACAGGGAATAGGCCGCCCTTCGCATACTCTTTAATAGTCACTGTTTTCATAGATCTATAGTAGCATTTTCAGTGGGAGTTGTCAGATATCCTCGGATTTTTAAATACAATTCTTCCTCCCTCATTATATAGAAGTTCTGGATGCTCGCTCTCTTCATACCTATATGTGCCAATATACCCTTCCGTTTCTACATAAGGTGCTATGAAATATAGGAATTTTTCCCACTCCCCATTATAATTCTTAATATTCGTACATACAGAAAGAAAGTAAGCCTCTGTAATTTCATCATAACACCATACCCGTGTGGGTTGACTAGCAAAATAGTAACTCCCAGCAGATCTAAGCATCCATTCCCATTTATCTGTGCCAAATATCTCGTGTTCTTCGGGAAATTCGCGTGGAGCATCATTGTCAATCATATAACTTATGGCATTAATTATAGAATCTGGCGTATCTCTTTTAAATCTCACACCAATATTTAATTCTGTGTACATTCCCATATAAACCTCCTTATTTAGTTATAGCGCAATCCATTATAAATGTCAAGCGCGCGCGGACATGGAAAATATATTACTAACCGCCCTATCGGCTTTATTCCTTATGTTAAAATCTCATTTATGAAAATATTTTTAAATTCCTGAAAATATTCCTGAATCTCATAAACATATGATTTTATTTATTTCCTGAAAATCACCTAAATCCACATTTTTACCTGATCAAAATTCCTTAATAATATTAATATAATTAACTTATTTAACCAAATGGTTAACCAATATTCTTTTATAATATTATAGTACTTAAGTCCATATTAATAATATTAAATACTTACAAGACAGAACCAAAAACACCAAACTTTTTGCAACTTTCTTTACAATGATATTAAATATTTATAAGGTGCCATTTATTTATTTCCTGAAATAGGCACAAAGTGTAAAAACAAAATATGATATAATAAACATTGTCAGTATTCAGTGGGAACACACACTGACAGCCACACTGAAATCGCAACTACAAATCTCATTGCTAATCTCAAGTTAAACTATATATCCCACAGTCGCATTTTAAACGATATAACAAAACTTATAAACATATTTTATATTGCAAAAGCAATTAAAAGCAAATAAGCAATTAATAACATTTCTAATTAATATTCTCAATATATAATGCATATTGAAAGACGGGGATAAGTGTGTTATAATCTTCGAACTGGCCAATAAATAATTATATAAATATATATTTAAATTGCAATGCGCTATGCCCGCAAAATGTCATTGACAGTATAAATATATGTTGCTATTGTTTGTAATAAGATCATTTATTATGGTTTAAAGTTTTTTGGAGAAAATATGAAAAAGTATAAATTGCTGAAATCAGATACTATTTCTGTCAATGGAATTACTTTATATCGCATTAAGGCACTTAAAGATTTTGGAAATGTAAAAAAAGGTGATTTAGGTGGCTATATTGAATCTAAAAT
>Ga0180438_10001900_pt1 | contig 35690 bp, 42 predicted proteins | sample SS_ome_12_FD_132455 | JGI IMG/M metagenome (GOLD analysis project Ga0180438, IMG submission 132455) | Hypersaline lake sediment archaeal communities from the Salton Sea, California, USA - SS_3_D_2 metaG | ecosystem: Environmental > Aquatic > Non-marine Saline and Alkaline > Hypersaline >... | reverse complement strand
TGAACTCAACAGGGAATCTTTTGACGTTTTCAAAGCTTCCCACTTTGCACCGGCATCTGCTCGAAAAGGAGTTGAACTCCTAAAAAAAATGTCAAAAGAAAAAAATCGGGTAATCGTTTTTACTATGATGCATTTCTGATAAGTTCCAATAGCCTTTTACCTTCATGATGCTCTTTTATTTTCGTTCCGAGTTGACCCCCCCCTATATTTCTCCTGATTCGTATGTATCGGTTGTCAGGATGTGACGAGTTATTATAGCCATCATCGTCATAATATCCGCCATCACAGGCCCCATGTTTTTTTTGATAGTTGCAAGCCACGCATCGAATCTCATGCACAGCGCAACTTGGACAAATATCGCTGTCGGAAATGGGTTCGAAGATATTTTTTTTAAAAAGTTCCAGCGCATTATCGGGGAAATCCTCTAAATAATAATCAAGGGGAGTATCATAAAGCGGAAGCGGTTGCATTTCCATCAGTATTTCGTTTTTCAAAGCCATGAAATCTATAAAAATTTTCTTGTGAGCAGGTTTTAACATTTTTTATCCTCCATATAGATTAAAAATAAACCCATCTTACCCGAAATAAAAAGACCTGTCAAGATTTTTTTCATGCCCATTTGACATATTACTAATGACTATGATATAAATAGAGCAAATCTATGGACGAAAGGTATTGATATATATGCAATTAAAATCAGGCGACAAATATTTGTCAGTAAACGGACGGGATGAGGTCCGGCAACTTATCCTTAATTGGGAAGTAGATGCCGCCGGTCTGACAATATATAAAGGTGTTGCAGCACCTGGAACGGCTAATGATGCTGCTGGATGGCTAATCGAAAAAATCACTAATCCGGCTTCTCCGGGAGTCGGTACTATTCGCTTGTCTGCGGAAAACCAGGTATGGGACGACCGAGCAAGCCTAACATATACTTAAACAGATTTAAGCGCAGATAAGCGCAAAGGAAAGGGCAAGTAATGCCATACAAAACAAATGAAGAAGGCCATGTTGTGTTGGATGACGGAAAGCCTGTCTTTGTGAAAGAAGATGGGACCGAAACTGCGGTTGATTTTGAAAATCTTGTACAGACTGTGAATAGTACAAACTCAGAGTCAAAAGCAAGGAAAGAAAAGATCAGAGATCTTGAAAAGGCTTATGGTAAGTTCAAAGATTTTGAGGACACGCCTATTGAGGATATCAATAAAGCGCTTGAAATCATGCGCAATCTTGATCAAAAAGAACTTGTAAAAGCCGGTGAGAGGGATGAGGCAATTAGGCAGGCGGTTGAAAATACCGAGTCAAAATATAAGCCTATGATCACAGGATATGAGCAAAAGCTTAATGAGCTAACAAGTGATCTTGAACAAAAGAAAAGCCTTATTGAAAGACAGGTTCTTGCACAAACCCTTTCAAATTCTCCTTATCTTGATAAGGTTTCCAATACTTCACCCGATGTTCGTCAAACGATATTTGCAAACAACTTTAGGATAGAAGAAATAAATGGACAGCTTAAAGCCGTAGCATATAAAGCAGATGGCGAAAAACTGTACAGTCCTTCTAATCCTGCGCAATTATGCGACACAGAGGAAGCCCTTCAGATTTTGTGGAATGCATATCCGCATAAGGATTTGTATTCAAAAATGGGAAACAGTGGAAGTGGTTCTACTGGCAATGCAGGTGGACCTGCAAATCAAACTTTTTCAAGGCTTGAATGGCAACAAAAGCTCGGGAAAGCCACAGTGCCTGAACGAAAAGAAATGGCACAGCAAGTCTTAAACGGACAAGTAAAACTTAAATGATGATAGGAGAAAATAATGGCTAATACACTTACCGACCTGATGGACACACTTATCATGCCGATGGCACTTGACGTGCTTCGAGAAAACCTTGTCATGGCTGAGCTTGTTAATCAGGATTATAAATCTGAAGCAGCGAGTCAGAATCAAACAATTAGGATTCCAAAACCTCAAGCAATGGGTGTTGCTGGCGATTTTGTTGCCGCAACTGGTTCCAGCTCTACTGATTTAGATGATCCATATGTGGACATTACGATGTCTAATTGGAAGTATAAGCAGTGGGAGATGAGCGATAAAGAAGCATTCGACGCTGTGTCTTCTGGAATTCTTCCAAGTGCAGCCTCTGCTGCTGTCAAATCAATTGCTAATGCTGTGGATCTGTCTTTGCTGAACCTATATACTGAAATATACAACTATTACGGGACTCCAGGGACAACTCCAGATGAATCCAGTGATATCATTGGTGTAGGCAAAATCCTGAACGACAATCTTTGCCCTCCGGATCAGCGTAGGCTTGTTCTTGACACAGCCGCTCAGGCAAAGTTTCTCGACATTTACGAAAAAGTTAATGAAACCGGTACGAATGCCGCTCTCGTGGATGCATCTTTGGGTCGTAAGTTCGGCTTTGATACTTACATGGATCAGTTGGTTCCAACTCATACAAAGGGAACTCTTGCAGCTGCAACTGCTATTGCTGCAAAAGCTATCTATGCCATTGGGGATACTGCTATCACTCTTGATGATTCTGGTGGTGGCGCATTGACTGGTACTCTTGTGAAGGGTGATAGGCTTACCTTCGCAGGTGATACTACTATCTATACTGTTACTGCCGCTGCTACCGCTGCCGCAAATGAGATTGATATCGTTATCTCTCCTGCATTGGTTGCTGCCACTGCGGATGGTACAGTTGCAACTATTAAAGATGCTTGGGTGCCTAACTTAGCTTTCCATCGGGATGCGATGGTACTGGCAATGCGACCTTTGCAGAATGCCGAAACCGTTGTAAACAGTAATTCGGTTATCTCTGTACAGACTGATCCTGTTAGCGGTATTCCGCTTCGGCTTGAGACTTGGCGTGATCCTAAGTACTCGACTCAGTACTGGAAATTTGATGTGCTGTATGGCGTCAAGCTTGTAAGGCCGGAACTTGCTGCGATTCTGTTTGGATAAAATCTTATCCCTCGGTCTTAATCGGCCGGGGGATTAAAGCATAGGAGAAAAAAAAGATGGTAACACTTTATGGAGTTAACAGCCGAGGTCAGGTTTTTAAGAGCTTTGTCAATCCAGATGAGGTTGATTTTTATATCAAAGAAAAAGGATTGATGACTACAGAACCAGAACCTAAAGCGGAAGAAAAACCGATTGAAAAGCCTGTTGAAGTCAAGAAACCTGGTAGGCCGAAAAAGGAAGATAAGGACGAGTAAATGCTTTACTCTGATGACTCATATTTGACCGAATTAAGGTCACCGATCATGTCTTATGGTGTAACCAATTGGATAGATCAACATAGGCAAGCCGCTCGTAGGTTTGAAACTGACTTGAATGTCAGATGGTATCGGTTTACCGCTCAATTATATGGGTACGATCCGGCTGAAACTCTCTTTGATGGATCGAAACTATTGCAAGGGTACGATTATGTCGGAACAAGTACAGTTTCAGTTAGTGTTGGTGATATTGTTGTTGTGGATATTGGTCATACAAGTGGCGGTTTAGTCGGTAATTATTATGAGTCAATAAGTGTTTCAGGGTCTACTGACTTGGATGCTGAAGATTTCACAGGTGCTGGATGGACGGACGTTACATCTGATAGGGTTAAGTTTCGTGATGCTGTATCTTATTATTCAATCTTCCTTATTTATAGGTTTCTAGCAAACAAAGAGCGAGAAGACGACTATGCGGATCAAAGAGAATATTGGATGATAAGGTATCAGGACGAAATGGATATAATCCTTTCAGACGATATAGGATACGACTTTGACGGTGATGGAGTTATTGATTCGACCGAAAAGAAATCAGCTCGTTATAGGATAAAACGTGTTTGAAATAAAGATAGAAGACAAGGAAGTAACAAAGTTTTTTCAAGACGTTCTTGATGGTTTTGAGGACGATAATATGAGTCGAATCTTAGAAGAAGCGGCTTCATATGTTGATTACAAAATCCTTGAAAGAACTTCAAAAGGAATTGATGTAGACTCTAAACCCTTTAAGCCTTATGCGCCTATGACAGTGCGTTTAAGGAGTGAAGCCGGTTTACCTACCGACGTTCCTGACTTGTTTTTTACCGGTCAAATGCTTAACGCTATGACACATGATAGCTCACCTGAAGAAGGTAGGGTATTTTTTATGGGCGGCATAGGCAGTAATTCTCCTACTAATAAAATGTTGAAAAACAATCCTATACGGCCATTCTTTGGAGTATCCGAAGATGATATCCTGTTTGTTCAAGACCTTGTTGAAGACGAGGTTGATAAAATCATAAAAGGATAGATATGGGTAGAGAAGCTATACTTACTGAAATTGCGCACAAGATAGGAATACTTGACGATATAACAACTACGACAAGAAAGCCTATTACTACTGCTAAGGAATTGAACGAAATAGCGCATCCGCAATTTCCGGTTGTTAATGTAATCGGTGGACTCCCCGGACCATCAGGGGGTAGGCCTATTGAATTGGCAGAGGAAAGCTATGATAGTGCTATTCGCAGCGAAATGAGCGTGTTTATCAGAGTATTCGGATATAATAAAGTGAATCCGGATACTGAAATAAGTACTCTATTTAATCTGATTTATCAAAACCTATATTACGATCCAACCCTTAAAGGGTATGATTATACTGATAAAAACGTGGATGCGGTTGTAGACACTGACGTAGTTATCTATAGGACTGAAACTGAGTTAGCCGGTGATGACACCAATTTTCAGTTGATGAAATCGCTTACTGATCTTGGGTTGGTTAATGATTTAACTACATTGGATTATGATAACCCTGCATTGTTTACCGATGTAACGGACATAACCACATCAAAAGCATACTCTACGAGCGTTCAGCCGAGCGCAATAACTGAGTACAGAGACCCATACTTTATATTCACGATTATAATGAATGTGGCTTATAACCACAAATCATATTCAATTTAACAAAAAGGAGCTATAAATATGGCTACTTCTGCCGATGCGATGGTGAAGATTGAGACTTCCAATATCGCATATACAAATCAGGCAATGGTCGACTCTGGGGATCATACGATTTTCAAAGTTACCGGTGTCGATGTTTATTCAGGTGATCCTGACATTGATGTGAAACCGGATGGCATTCTTTCGGGTATCAATCTCATGTCTCCTGAAAGCGGTGCAACTAATAATGAAGTTGAATGGCCGGCGTTTACAGCACAGATTAGCGGCGTTTCTGTTAGTGTTTCAGCCGGATCTATTGCTATTACAAGGCCTGCAACTGCGGTTGCAAAGGTATGTAGTATTATTGTTGATGGGACCGGAACCGTAGCAGTTGAGGCAGGCACGGACGGTGCTACCACTACATTTAGTGAGGTACGTGGAGCTGCCGGAGGCCCGCCTTTGATTCAAGTTGCGGATATCGAACTTGCACAGGTTAGGGTTACAAGTGATGTAGCAGCTGTAATTACTGCTGCCGAAATCTTTCAGAACCCCGGCCAGCATAGCGAGTATGTAACTTTTCCGCCTATCAAAGAAAAACGACACGTAGGGAAAGGTGATGTTCATGCATCTGTAAGCGCTGAAAAGACTGCATACGTTGAGTTTGCAAGTGCATTGCCATTAACTCATGTTGGAGCAATTCCCAAGGGAGTTTTTATCGACTATGCGACTCCTAATATGACGGAAATTCCTCGATGTTTAGATTATACGCCTTCAGAAGTAAGTCACGGAGTTAACAGCACAACTTACTATGGTGGGACTGATGCATCTACTACTCGGTCTCTTGGTCAAGGTGGATTCACTGTCAGGACTGACGATAATATTCGGGACTTTATTATTGGTCGTAAGGATGATCCTACAGTTATTGAATTTTATCCTGATCGTAATAAAGTGCCGTTTCAACGCACTATGGCTACACTTGGTATGGCTCGGACATTCCCTGCCGAAGACCAGAATCAGTGTGTTGTCACTATGACAAGCTTAAACGAAACATCCGACTTTACGTCATAATCTAATGGCGCCTGAAATATGGCGTCATTTTTATAGGAGAATAAAAAAATGGCATTTGACACTAAATATCTTGTTCCCGAAGGAACTGAAGCAGGATCTCCTTTAGTAGTTAATGGAGTTCCTATTGTTACTACTCAACCAGAAGGTGATATTATAGAGGATTATGCAACAGCGAGAAGTGAAGGTACTTATCTTCTTTCAGTTCAAGCAATAGATGATTCTGGAAATACAACTGTAAGGCGTGGAGACTACATCTATTATAATAAGAATGACACTCCTGTTCTTAGTTGCAAAAGATCTGGTGAGTATTTCGGTAAGGCTGTTAGCGAAACTGCAACGGACTTAATATCTTACGGCGAAACAGGAACCATATCTGTTGTTGTGGGACAAGATCCTATTATGATTGGGAAGGGTACTTATTGCGAGTTTAAAACCAATCCTGTTTCAGCTGGTGTTGCTGGCGGTGCTGCTACTGGTACTGCAGGGGATGTCAATGTAATAAATATCGATGGTGATACATTTGAGTATTGCATGCTCGGTACTCAAACAATCCTTGCGCCTGAAATTACGGCAGCAGGATTGAACTGGAGTCTTGATCAAACTGAAGATGACGGGGTTATTGTTACTCGTGGTATCACTGCAAGGAATCCTGAATCCTTTGTTGTAGGTACCGACAAAGCTTTTTTTGCTAAGTTCAGGGCGACCATTGCGAATGTTTCTGGAACCGATGATTTTGCATTCGGATTTGTAAAGGCGACTGCTTATCCTGCGAATTTTGATGACTTTACGGATGCTGCTGTATTAAATGTAATTTCTGGAGCAATATATACAGAGACTATACTCAACAATGCCGCCACGACATCTACGGACACTACGGACACATGGGCTGATGGTGAAAAGCACGAACTTGAGGTAAGAGTGGATGCTAACGGTGTGGTCAGTTTCTTGATAGATGGGGTTGCACCGACGGTTACTCAGTCTTTCACGTTTGACGATGGCGATCGTGTGTTTCCTTGCTTCTTTTTTCTTCATGCTGCTGCACCTGTTGCCGGTGCTATTCCTTGTGGAAAGTGGCATACAGGATATCAAAAAGATTAGTTATATTGGCCCCTGCCATTCGGTAGGGGCCTTTTTTTTGCTTAGTCAAAACCTCCCATTTGCATTCCACAAGTAGAATATGTTATAATCTCATTTATTTAATCATTCATTCAACATAGGAATAAACATGTTTGAGCTTAACGAGTCAAAACTTAGATCAATGACAATCAGAAACGAGGCTGTAGAGGACTTGAGTGATGGTATTATGAAAATGATAACCGGAACTGAACCCAAGACAGTTACAAAGACAGTTGATGGTAAAGAAGCAACTCATGAGGTAAAGCCCGAATGGATAGTCAAAAACATGTCGGCAGATGAGTTACAAAAAGCTGTTGATGATGCTTCAATGTCTTTGGCATTGCTCAAAGAAAACTTACCTAAAGAAAAAAGCGGAAATCCGATAGTTGACTCGCTTATGCTGTTGATTAAGACATGTAATGATCAACAAAAAAAGCTGTCGCATGAAACTCTCTACAGGATTAATATTCTCAAGTATGGGTCTGTCTCTCCTATTGTAAGTCACACAAATGCTGTTCTTGTGGCAACTCATTTTGGGTTAGATTTTAAAAAAATTACTGATAAAATCTTATTGCTGTCACAGATGGGGTCAAGTTTCCCTATGGGGGAGTAAAAAAAATATATAACTTACCTCGGGTAAAGTCTGCTTGTTTTCTTTGCCATGATATCATTGTTGTACATGGCAAGGTGTTATTTAATGGGATTAAAAGACCTTTACATGAAGCTGTACCTGATATTTTTTATTATGACTATATGACTGATTTAGAAATTGCAGTATGGAACTATCACGCTAAGAAGCTTATGAAAGACAACGATAATGGCTGATACTGAAAAACTAATAAAGATTATATTTGAAGCTGTTGACGATACTACCGCCACTATAGGAAAAATAGGTGGTAGTATAAAAAAGCTTGATAGCGGGATAACTGACATTGCCGAACCCTTTGCAAAAATGGGCGACAGCATACTTACAGTTGATAAGTATCTTGCGGCATTGGCGGTTGGTGGCATGGCTTATTCCACAGCAAAAGCCATAGACCTGGAATCTGCAGTAGTTGGTCTTGACAAAGTTCTTTCGGATCAGGAGAAAAGTTCGCTTCCAGACTTGGTAAGTAGGATGGGTGAGTTTGGAGATGCTTTTGGATTTACCGCTGCCGAAGCTGTTGCTTCAGCCGGGGAATTTAGGAAAGCAAGCTTTGAACTTGAGGACGCTGCTCATCTGGCTGAATTATCGGCAAAATTAGTAGTTGGCGCCGGTGAGGCTAACTTCAGGATGGGTGAATCGACAGCCACACTTACCGCACTTCTTAAAGGTTTCAAGGTTGAGCAAGAAGATATTGTAGTCACATCAACACATATGGCCGATGTGCTTAACAAATTAGCTGATGAGTATGCAACTACCGTCGGTGAATTGTCTAATGGTTTGACGATCCTTGCGCCTATTGCAGACGGCTTGGGATACTCTTTTGATGAAATGGCCGGGTTAATGATTCCGGTTGTTGAAATTTTTGGTAGCGGTGCTGAATCCGCTAATGGATTAAAAACATCTTTACTATCATTGGCTGACCCTACAAAAGAGGTCAGATCTGCACTTGAAGCCTATGGAATAGCGCTTGAAGATGCAAATGGAGAACAAAAAAATGTAAAACAAATTCTGAACGATTTGCTTCCTGTTTACCAGGGTCTTGACAAGGCACAGCAAACTCAACTCGCGTCAATGATCGCAGGTAAAGATCAGGCTGCAAAGTTTACAGCTTTGTTAAATGGTATGGATACAGCCTTAAAAGCTACCACAATATCAGCAACTGAGGCAGGCGGATCTCTTGAAAAAGAAGTGGCAAGAGGTCTTGCAACTGCTGAAGTCCAAGTAAAAAGGTTTACCGCTTCTTTTGTTAATCTTGCGGCTGCTATAGGTTCAAAATTTCTTGATTCAACAACTGGCATTATAAAAGGTGCAACTGATATTCAAATTGCACTTAGAAAAATAGTTGAAGGCGATGGTTTTAAAGCTGTTTTTGATTTTGTAAACGAGTCAGGAAAAGAACTTGAGGCCTTGCTTTCAGATATTGCTGAAAACTTACCAGAAGCTTTTGATGGAATAGATTTCTCAGGTATTTTAGAATCGTTCAGCGAGTTAAAAGACAATATTTTATCAACGTTTGATCTTGATTTATCAACAACTGAAGGATTAACACAAGCAATTCAAACGGTCGTAAATGTAATCGATCTTTTAATAAAAACAAGCAGTGGAATATATGATGCTTTCAAGCCTTATATTCAAGGCGTGCTTGATGCTGCTAACAATACTGATAAATTAAACGAAAACAATGCAAGAGCTGTAGGTGAGTTATTAGGTATTGCCAAAGCCATAACAAGTCTTGGAGGTATTCTCGGATCGTTTGTCACCGTAATGCTTAAGGCTGGTAATGATATTGAGTCTACTTTCAACGTCGTATCTAATGCCATAAAAACGATAGTAAACGGAATACAAGCTCAGTTTGATTTTGTTGTAGGTATTTTAATATTTATTGTTCAGAAGTTTGCTAATGCAGCCAACACTATAGCTCAACTATCGCCTTTTGAAGGATTTCAAAAAAGTACAGAAGAATTTAAAAAATCAATTGACGAATTGTCAGCAGCAAACATCTATTCATTAAAACAAAACATTACTGAAACCATAGACAGTGCAAGTAAAACGATAGACTCTTTTGGGGCAAAGGTAAAGGAAACAAAAAAAGAAATAGAAAAGCCTGTAAAGATTGGTTTTGACTTTAGCGGAGATGAAGCAGAAAGGAAAAACAAAGAATGGCTTGAAAAAATTGAAGGTTTCAGAAAAGAACTTGAAGACAAGCCGTTAAAAGTAAACACTGAAATTGAAACTAAAGACCTATCAACTCAAATTGAAGATATTGACAGTAAAATAAGTGATCTGACAGGCAAGAAAAATGAAATAGATCTACAACTAAAAGAATATAACAGCCAAGGTGCAACTGCTCCAGATGGGCTTGTAAAAGAGGTGATCGCTCTTGACGAAAGCATAAAAAGTCTAACAGAGCAAAAAAACGTAATACAATTACAACTTGAATCAGAAGAATCTTATGATCAAGTAAAAGCAGTAAAAGACGAGATTGATTCTATAACAGAAGAAGAACGGATTGTCAGACTTCAAACTGATGTTAATGAAGGTCGTGGTTTAGGTGAGATAGTTGATGAGTTAACAAGACTCGAAGACGGATCGTATAAAATCGAACTAAAGTCAGAGCTTCAGGGTATAGATGATGTAGAAAAAAAGATTGATGAAGTAACAAAAGATAAAAAGTTTCTTCTGCAAGTAGAAACAAAGCAAATGGAGGAAGAAACAAAGCGGATCGTTAAACAGATTGAAACTTCATCAAAAACTATTCAAAAACAACTTGAATATAAGTTTAAGCTGGATGTAAAACAAGCTGAAATAAACCTTGAGAAGATCACTAAAGCTTACGACTCTACAAAAGGAATTATAGAATCGGTAACAAAAGCTAATAGTGATTTGTTTGCTTCATTTTCGACTGAGTTTGATCAGCAAACTTTATGGCAGTTCCAAGATCAATTAGAGCAAAACTTAGAAATACAAAGAGAGCAGGCTGATCAGCAGATATTATTGAATGAACAACTGATAAGAGAACTTGAGTTAAAAAATCAGCTTCGTGAAAAGTTCTTGAACAGTGATGAAGCAATCCTTAAAATGACTGTTGATAAAGGGCTTGAGCCTGATCTTGAAGCGCTATTAAGAGCCTTGATACCAAGGCTTCAACTATGGGGCACAGAAAACGATATATCTTTAATAATTGAGGCGTCATAATGTTAATAACTCTCATGCCGGACGATACAAGCTCAACACCGTTAATGCGCAATGGATCTTTATTGTTTCCTCATGCAAATAAACGGCTTTCTCGGGCAAAGCTTGTAAACGGAGACACCTACTTTCATAACAGTGGTTATACTCACAAAGACAGGACGGCTACGATATCACTTGACTTGTTATCTATTGATGATGAAGTATTATTAAATGGTTGGATGGAAGATAATACAGATATAGTTTTTAGTGATAATGTTGGTTTATATAACAGCACCATATACTCACTTGACATATCTTCTGGGACTGCAAGCCTTGTATTATGGATAAAAGAATCAATTGTAAATAACGAAGATATATATCCGGTACCATCACCTGTTTCATGGAATGATGTGACTTCGGATAGTTTTTGGGAGGGTTACGGTGACGGGTCAGCTTATGTTTTACTGTCATGGGATGGGACATCATGGACAGGTTCAGGCATAAATAGTGCATTAAGATGGTACTCACTTGATCTTGTAGGGAGCGCTGCAAATGGATATGCGTATCCTTGGGGATCATGGGCCGACGGCCTGAAGCCTACAAAATTTAAAATAACATATAGCTATACGTATTCAGTAGGCGATCCACCAAATGCTTTTTATATTGAAACATATCCAGATTATGATAAATTGTTTTACATGTCAGGATTTCCGGTTTCTGGTCAAGAGTACGATTTAGACTGGGACAATCCTTATGAGCCTGGAACTCATTCTGCAATATATGAGTTCTTATGGGACTTCACATGTACTCTTCCAAACTGTTCTAACTCTATGAATATCACTAAAATAGAACTGTATTATTAAAGATAACGTATGAACGAAAAAGTAATAATAGATTGGATAACAAGTCTTGATGTAAAAACTATAGTTATACTCGGATTTATAACTATAAGACTGTTCCCCGATATCAGGCAATATGTTCCCGATCTTTGGGAAGTTGCAGCAGGTAGAAAAAAGCTTTCAGATATTAGGATAAAAACAAGCGAATTGAAACACTTTGAAAAAAAACAGACTTTCGTAGCATCCGAAAAGATATCTGAAACGGATTGCGATGCTTTCTATTTGCGACTAATAAAAAAAATAAATCAGGCAGCAAACAATAACGAGTCAATTACTTTTTCATTTGTGAAAGTCAGGAAAATATCACGAGGCGGACTTAAAGGGTTGCGTCAAATGATTAATGCCGTATCTTTACGGGATGATTGTATAGTAAAGTTAATTTTCCCAAAAGAAACTGATACAGAAGTTTTGAAAGAAATCCATCAGTACGCTTTAGACAGGGCAAAAGACGGGAATAACATGCTTGAAATAAAAGAAGACCAAAGAGGTAATGGAGATCATGATTCCGAAGAGTAAATTTTTTGATATTTTAATATGTGTATTACTGTTATCATACAATAGCTACAATCACGAGCCAAACAAAATATTAAATGGTAACGTCGTTAACATTAATTACGATGGTGAAATATCAGTCAAAACAAAACACGGTATAAAAGACTATTTACTGTATGGACTTGACTATAACAAAGCCAATATTATAGAATATAAAAGATTTCTTGATCCGTTACTTATAGGCTCAAAGGTAACAATAGTTGAAATCAACAAGAAAGCTATATTATTTTGGTATAGCTTTAATATCAACAAACAGATGGTTCAAGACGGATTTATAAAAATTAAGGATTGCGATCTTGACATGTGTGATGGTTGGGTAAAGACAGACAGTATAAAAAAGGACTTTTATGGATCGTTTTAAAAATGAAATAAGAGATATTTCAAAAAGAATTCATAGCGGAGATTACACAGCTATTAAAGACATGGAAACAATGATAGAAAGAGAAAAAGAAAATCTATTTTATCCAAAAAAGAAAAGGAGACTCGGAAATGATTAAGTATTTTATTGGAATGTCAATATTTATTTGTTCACTTTTTATGTATGGTTGCGGATGTTAAAAACAACTTTCACCATATTATTTGAGGGTACCGATATGCCGGTATCCTCTTTTCAGTATAGATCTGATTCAAACGGATCAAGTGGTTCTTGTGTTGTAGAGGGCCTTGATTACAGAGATTTTATATCTGATAATCCTGAAGGTGAGATAGTTCTTACAAAACATGTTGGGTCAACTGATACTGAGATTTTAACTTGCACAATAGGTACAGCCAATATAGCAAAAGGACCGACTGACAGATCAATAAGTATTGATTTTGAAGATATTGTTTTTTCAGGATCAATTCCTGATAGTTTTGCTGTTGATGATTTGACATCAAACGAGCAGTTACAAAGTGGTTACTGGTCATTTCTACTACCGTCAATTGAGCAGGGATATCAAAACGGAATGACGGTTACTTACGATGATGTAGAAAGGTATATTTTATCAGTTGCAGTTAGTTGGAATGCCGATAGTTTTGGATCAGTAACACTCACAGAAGGCGCAAGACCGCCTGACGATGAGAGTGAAGCAGGTGATCCGGGATGGCCTGTATGCACAACTGGACCATTAACTATAGGCTCAATATCGAGCGGATCTTTCAGAACAAATTGCGGATCAGGACTTGATTCTTCTGACACATATATATCACCTGAGGGATATACTTATGATACATATGTTTTTAGGTGTCGATATTTTGAATTATCATCTGAAAGGCAAGTAAAAGTAGAGTTCTCAGCCTTACCTCCAGCGCTTGACACTGATAATATCGCAAGTGGCTTTGAGTTTGATTTGATACAAGGCGTTTATGAGCCATTTGAGAATCCTGCACCTACAATAAATACTACAAGAGGAAATGGCGATTTTATAGCAACTTTACCAGCAGGAATATATACTTGTAGAGTGACTGTGTATGTTAATAGACTGTCAGATCCTTTAGCATGGTTAAACTCAAGATATACTCTTTATGTTCATTATTTGGATTAATATATGGGAAAAGCTATTATCAGAGAAAAAGTAGGTGAAGAAGGATTATATCTTGTAACGCTTGAATATGAAACGAAAACAAGCGATATTAGGTATATAGAAGCCACTATTGACAAGCTTATGGAAGAACTCAAAGCGACACAAGCTGAAATTGAAGCCGATACAGTAGAAGACCAAGAAGAAGATCCGGCAAAAGAAGAAGACCCGGAAGAAGAAGATCCAGATCCAGAAGAAGATGAAGACCCTTCGCCTTCATCAGATCCAGAACCAGGCCCGCCTGAGCCTGAACCTCCACCTGAAGAATCGGGACAAATATCAGGGACAGTGAAAGGATTTATATAATGGCAACAACACCGCTCGAAGGAGTAACGGTAACGGCTTTCCGATGGGAAAATGATACATCAACCTATACAAATCAGGGGAGTGATACTACAGATGCACTCGGAGAATATGAGATATCTGGATTGTGGCAAGGACGATCATATAAGGTCAAGTTTGAAAAAAATGGGTATTTGGCCATATATTATGCCGATACAGGATTTAAGGCAGACCTTGAAACGGGTGGGCCTATTTATATGACCACAGATCTTGAGGTTGACGCAACCTTAAGTCAAGGCGGAACTATATCGGGAACAGTTGAAGGTGAAATACCTTAATGGCATCGGAAAATTCCGGAAAAATTACCTCATTACGTTATCAAATAACACAGCTTGAACAGCGTATAGAGGATATAGAATATTATGAAAATCAAGCAAAGGAGCAAGTGCTTGTATGGTGTGTTGATTTGGGTGATATCACCGTAGGATCTCGTGTAGGCACCATAGAAGTTGACAGAGAAAAACAAGGCTTAAATATTCATCCTGCTTATGAAACGGGTGCTCAGTATGACTCTGAACGAGATGGCGTTTTTCAGTATTTTGGAGTCATGAATCCGTATGCTAAATTGCTTAATGCAATTATTGCTCCTGGAGTTGAGTCGTGGAAGCCTCGTTATCGATATGGAACAATATACGATATCAACAAGTCTGAAGATATCGCAAACGTAAATCTTGAAACATACTCTTCTGAATTTTATCGTGATGTTTTAAATCAAGTTGACAATCTGTATGGTTTAAAAATTGAATACATGGATTGCAATTCTGCGCCGTTTGAAGAAGGTGACGTAGTTGTAGTTGAGTTTGATGATACAAAATGGGGTCAAGGTAAAATAATTGGTTTTAAGTCTAATCCAAAACCTTGCAATGATGAGATTGTTTTTTTCTCACTAGGTGAACTTGGTATATTATGGGATATTAAAACCAATGCTTATGTAGAAGGTTTTACAGGCCCTACAGATTACGCTGATTGCATAGCGTACTTGGCAGATAAGACCGAAACAACCTTGGATAATCAGTACTATGGATTGCCATATACTCGATTATTACGAACTTTTTATACTGATGCTGCATATAATAATTATCATGAAAAATTTACTACATGGGGGTTGACTGCACACGGAGAAAACCCAGGATATTTATATGATAAGCCTGAAATATCATATTCTGTAACTGAAGTTGATGGAGTATTTGAAAGTAGGACAGAATGGGATGAAACTATAACTCCTTGGGGAAGTATTGCACCGGCATATTTACATAACTTTTTTTATACTGAGGGGCCGTTTGGTCCAATATTTCAAGCTGGTGGAGTTAATCTTTACGATTGGTCATCATGGGATTATATGGAAAGTCATTTTGTTTGTCCACTTGATGAAGATGAGTCGTATTATTCATACGGTACAGATGCGGAATATGGAAACGATGCGATAGGGATCGGATATCCTGGCGCTGTAATGAGTGAAATATCAATCGTGCAGGTACTTTTTAATTCCCATGCCTATATCGAAACAATTGATGATGAGGGTGTACTAAGGACAATATATACTTCATCAAGAGAAACAGAGGTATTATGCACTTGTGGTAATTATCCTTGGGAAGTAGATGATAGCGATGAGTCAGACCCACAACTAATGGATATAAACGCTGAGTTTTCTATGGCTGTTTATGATCTTATTGAAGCCTTGCATGCTTTGAGAGGTGTGGAGATTATGTATGATTCTCCTGATTATGAAACAAGTGTATGTTTAGGGCCATCGACAACTAGTGATAACTGTGAAAACAGCCTATGCAACTATTGGTATAGTGTTGTTAATCCTAAAATGGAGTTAAAGATATATAAAAGCTGACCGGTTGCTTTTTCATAGTAAAGTGTGATATATAATATTGAAAAAAACAATAACTTAAAGAGGTTAAAATATGGCCTTTAAACAAGTAATAAATCCATTAACAGGTAAATTCGATTTAGTATCAGATAGCGCTACATCTGCAAATGTTGCTGCTGGATCGGCTGATGGCGATCTTTTAGAATGGGATGTTGCAGGGAATGAATATGTTGTTACAAATGATATCTCTCCTGATTCAGTTACTTTCAATACTGGAGTTACCACTTCTGCTGAAAGGAAGCTTCGATGGGATGCAGATGCTGTAACGCTTGCATTTGGCGTACCTGATGGTGAAATTCAGTTAGGTCAAGAGGTTCACGATTATCTGACTAATCTATCTGGTGGCGATGTGGTTAACGGGGACGTTGTTTCGGCATATGGTGTTTCCGGTAACAGGCAAGCATTTACATTGACTGACGCCACCGATCATGATTTATCTGTAAGCGTGTTAGGTGTTGTTACCGTTCCAACAATAGCAAACAACAACACTGGAAGAATCACTTTCAGAGGTAATGTTAGTGGACTAAACACTGATGCGTTAACAGAGGGGCTTCCAATATATGTCGATCCGGCGAACCCAGGAAAGTGGACCAATGTACGGCCAGTAATGCCGGATCATGCTATATATGTAGGCGTTTGCCTTGTAAAGTCGGCTACGGTAGGTGTTATCAATGCCAACCCACGATACTTAAACAATGCTACAACTGAAGTTACAAAGGAACCAACAGGATTTGATGTTCCTGAAAATGTGGTTGTATCCTATGATTCTACTACTCGTAAAATAACCCTTACCGGTAGTTCGTGGAATGCTTATTATGAAGGTGAGCACGTATCAGCATTGATATCAGGATGGGTAAGTGATGCACACCCAGCAACATTAGATAAAAGATATTTTCTTGTCTATAATGGGTCTGCATTTGTTTGGAAAGAAATAGGAACTGATACTTTTTACTTTTATGATTTACTAATTGCCTATGTTGACCATGGCACAAGCGATAAATTTGGATTGCGAGAATGTCATGGACTTATGCCATGGCAGACACATCATCATTTACACGACTCTATCGGCACCTTCAAGTATAGCGGAGGGATACTTGGCGGTTATACGCTTGACAGTACAACCGCAGCTGATAGGCGACCAACTGTTAGCGAGTCAATTGTATATGATGAGGATTTGAAAAGCACAATTACAGCTTTTACAGCTGCAAATTATACTCAATTTTTCTTATCGTCTGCTGACACTGCAAACTTTACTAAATCGGCGGCTGACATTGTTCCTGTAAGCACAAGTCAACCTTATTGGAATGAGTTTTCAGGTGGGACATGGGGACAAACTCTCATGTCTAACAATTACTATGCGGCCATGTTTGTATTACAAGTCCCTACCACTGCTGACGCTGGATCCCTACCGTACAGAACAATATTCGTGCAAGCACAATCTGAATATTTAACATTGACTGGAGCGCAAGCTGTAACAACCAATGATATAAACCTTGGTGAGCTAACTACACTTGCACCTGAAAGCGTTTTTATTGCAAAGATAATTATTAGGTATACTGGTGGAGATTGGAAACTGATCCAAGTAGATGCTATCACAGGAAATAGGCAATCACAAGCCACAAGCCCAACCGGATCATATCTTGCAAGTGTTTCTACCGATGATACCTTAACTGGGTCTGGTACTGTGTCAGATCCTTTATCAGTAGCTGTTACAGCAGTCGTAAAGTCTTCAACTCAAACATTGACATCTGCTGAGGTCACAAACACTCTCGTAAACAATTATGGACAGACAGTCGCTAACACATTGACTTTACCTACGGCCGGTGCTGGTATGAACTTTATATGCACTGTAGGCACATCAGGGGCCGGAGCACTTAATATCAAAGCAGGTCCGAGTGATAAAATATATCTTGATGGGACTGCATTGGATGATGGTGACAAGGTTAATAACGCTACTCCGGCAGTGGGAGACGCTATAACTTTTTTATCATTTCAGACAGGTGCAAGTACTTATGACTGGATTGCAAGAACGTCAATAGGAACATGGATTGATGGTGGTGCCTAATGATAGCTATTAATGGTTTATTAGGATATTATTATGGAGTAACTAAAGCCGAGGTTGATGCTCTCATTGCTTTTTATAATGCGACTGGAGGTGATAGTTGGACAAATAATAGCGGGTGGATAACAAATCCTAATGTTGCTGACTGGCATGGATTGGTATTAACCGGTGGTCATGTTACTCGACTTGATTTAGATAGTAATAATTTGTCTGGAACAGTTAGTGATACGATAGAAGACTTAGAATGGTTGACAGTTATTGATCTTCATGCAAATTCACTTACAGGAACAATAAGCTTATTGAACAAGTCAACTATAACAGGCTTTTATATTTATAATAATTCACTAACATCAATCGACTTGACTAAAATCGTAAATGCAACGGCTATTTGGTGCAATCTCAATTCAATAACGGCTTTCGATGCTTCGGACAATACGAAAGTCGATGTTTTATATCTGCAAGACAATGGATTGACAGAATCGGCGGTTGATGCTGTCCTTGCCGGGATATATTCAAGCCGTTTGAGCTATACCGACACAAATCCTGTACTTAATATAGGCGGAACCAATGCCGCACCGTCTGCAACAGGATTGGGGTATATTGAGGACCTTGTCTATGATCCTGACGGTGATGGTCACAATAAGTGGACGATCACATATACTTCACCTGCGTATACAAATGTCACACAGGCTGAAGTTGATGCTTTGATAGATTTTTATTATGCAACTGATGGACCAAATTGGGCTACAAATACAAACTGGGTCACCGCTCTTGATGTGAGCACTTGGTACGGATTAACTTGTTCCGGCGGTCATGTGACAGAGATAAGTCTTATAGGTAACGACTTGGCAGGTGCAGCCGGATCGACATTAGACGGCCTTGATTGGCTGACAAAATTATTTGTTTATGGTAATAATATAACGTCACTGGATGTTACAAATTTAACAGCGATGCTCAATTTGCATATTGGCAACAATGCTAATATCACGTTTTCCGGGTTGTCTTCCCTTACAAACTTACTTCAGTTTTGGTGTTATTCTTGTGACTTTACGAGCCTTGACACGTCAAGCAATACAAAAATGATCGGTTTGTATGCATATGATAACTCTTTCCCGGATATCGATCTTTCATCAAATGTCAAGTTGAGAACAACAACACTCTATGACAATGCATGGACACAGACTGAAGTAGACGATTTTATTGACTATATTTATCAGGCAAGAGCCGATTTCGATTATGCAAGTACAATAGCTTGTGATATTTCGGGAACGAATGCTGCACCCTCCGGAACATATCAGTACGCAGCAACGCCAAGCAGCGGGAAAGAGAAAATTTACGCACTTGAAAATGACGATGATGTTGAAGGTTTTAATCTTTGGTCGTTTACTTACAATTAGGATCTAAGTATGAAATATACTGTTGAGTATGAAAATGGAACAATCAAGGAAATTAAGGTATCAACTGGCGACAGGCTTATTTTACCGCCAAACACAAAAATCATAGAAACGGAAGAACAAGGAGATTAAATTATGGCAGCGATAGTTAAAATTGATAGTTCGGCTACGAAAGCAGCGAGTGAAATCGCTTCAGCTATGCTTATGCTTCGGAATGCAGTCGGAAAGCTTGAAGGATATGAAGGATTGAGGGCGCAGGCGATCGGGGTAAGTGCATCTGAAATGCAAGCTGTATTTGGAATTGAAGACTCTACACAGGCGCAGGCGTTCTCTGACAGGTGGTCTGCTTTCCTGACTGCTTACAATGGTGGGACGATTACCGTCTTCTCTGATTTTGTGGATGCATTAACGATCTAAAGTTTCACACAATTAATGTTCCACATGAAACAATTTGGCGCATCTTTATAGATGCGTCAAATTATCATATATTTTGTGACATGCTTCCATAAATTCCAGGTATCCAAACAATCTCCATTTGCACAATAATCAGCAATAATATCATATTGTTTATCCGCATATAATTGTGCAATCATAGAACCATCAACACCTTTTTTCCCTCCGGGGATACCAAATGATTTCATAAAGAAATCAAGGGTTCCATCTGCGTACTTATCCCATCCAGCTAATATGGCCCGGATATCAAAGTGATTAGAAATCCTGTATCGTTCAAGTCCTATTCGAACAGTGGGTTCAACTTTATATCGGATTGAGTTCATTATTAATGTGGGAAAGTCAAAACTTAATCCGTTGAAAGATATATAATAATTGTATTTTTTTAGAGTATTCCATATATCTTTCAAAAACAATTGCGGATCATCATCGTGTTTTAGGACTATAGCAATTGATTTTTCATTGTCATAAAAACCGGCACATATGATTTTATTATATATCGGTTTTTTAGCCATATCAATAATTTGAATGGCTTTTTTTTCTGCTATTTGAGCAATTTTTTTTTCTGGATCTTTTAGCCGTTTATCTGGCAGCGGATCTTTCATATAGGGAATCAGTCGATTGTCTCCTATTGTTTCGAAATCTACAGCAACTGGTTTCACATTTCCTCCTTGAATACTTCTAATAACAATTTGCAGATAGCCAATGGATCATCTTCTCTCCATTGATTATCTGATAAATATCGCTTGCAAGCATTACAAAATACAATCTCTTCAATGTCTAAAAAAGCATGATATTCGAGACACATTTCATAATACTTGCAATCATATTTCCTGACAGGTTTTATTTCCTCATTTTCATCAATGTCTTCAATTTCCATTTTTCAACCTTAAAAGTTAGGTAAAATAACCCTGATAGGATTGCAAAAAATACCGAGTTCAACTCACTTCCCATTATGAGATTGCCAAAAGAGGCAATCACACAATAAATTGACATCCCATATATTGCTTTCATATATCACCTTTTTCTTGGAATTGCAATAGGTTTTTCCTAATCTAATTGAGCATAATAATGTTATTACTCATATTTCCTCCTGTTCATACCGATTACACTTATCACAACTAAATATCTTATCGCTTGGAGCGTATATATTTAAACACTCCATATATCTTCGGCAATCCGGCTTTCTTTCGGGGACGAACCTTTCGCCTTTTGCAGGGGTTTTACTAAGTTCGTCATCTGAAATAAGCATTTTACCATCAGTTTTTATCTTTCCTTGGGATATCCGTTTCCGGACAGTCCTTTCGGAAAGATTTAGCTCTTTTGCCGCTTGTTTTATTGTATAGTATTTCAATTAATCCTCCTGCGCATAGTAAAAATCAACCAATCTGAAAGGCCATCCTCTTTTTTTTTCTTTTTCTGTTCCATTTCATAACCATATGGAGACAATCCATTAAATTCAGCATCCATAAAAATATTATCCATCATATCTCCTTTTTTGCTTTTCCGAAAAATTCGGTCACGTCCTGAACCGATTCCGAAAAGCATATTATACGATCAGAAACTCTTTGTCAAGAAAAAATTTTACAATTAAAAAGTGTTGATTTTATTGAATATTTTGAAAATCATAAAAAATAATGAAAAAAAATGGAAAACCGGGTTGAAAAAATTTAAAAAATCGTATAGTGTCTGTTTTCAGTTTTAGTGTATGACAGTGTTCAATAAAATATGCTGGGACTCCGATGGATAAGGAGTTCTCTTTTGAACATTAACGATTAAACGAGGGGGGAAATCATGTACAAATGTCAAAGTTGTGATGGAATAGTATCGGAAGCCAAGCTTTGGCGGACCGATTTTCGGAAAGCCGATCTTCGGAGAGCCGATCTTTCGGAAGCCAATCTTTCGGGAGCCAATCTTCAGGGAGCCAATCTTTGGAATGCCGATCTCCGGAATGCTACTTTACCCAATACAGATAGGTTTTTAAATAATCCATACGGAGTTTGTCATATTCGAGAAAACTCCATCAGAATTGGATGCGAATATCATTCAGTGGAGGCATGGAAAGGTTTTACAGACGAAGAAATTAACAAAATGGATCCTGGAGCCCTCGAATGGTGGAAAGGAAATAAGGAAATAGTTATGTTTATTGCTGAAAATCTGAAAGTCTGAAAAAATGAAATTTGGGAGATAGTTTTTAACAAATAAGGAGGGATTTAAAAAATGGCATTAATTGACATGGTAAAAACGGGTATCGAGAAAAAGCCGATTAAAATTGTATTGCATGGCCCGCCTGGAATCGGCAAGAGCACATTCGGAAGTAAAACACCAAATCCTATCTTTCTTCCTACAGAGGATGGGTTGACCACGATTGACGTACCCCACTTTCCACTTGCAAAAAACTTGCAAGAATTATGGGTATGCATGAAGGAGTTAATTGAAGAAGAACATGAGTATAAAACTTTTGTAGTCGATACTTTGGATTGGCTTGAAAAGCTTATGTGGAAGCATGTCTGCGAAACTCATTCAGTCGATAGTATCGACGAAATAGGATATGGAAAAGGATATCTTTTCGCAACAACTCAATGGAGGCGATTTTATGACGGACTTGAAATGATGCGAAATAAGGGGATTGCAATCGTTTTGCTTGCTCATACTGAAATCAAGCCTTTTTCTCCGCCAAATTCTGATTCCTATGATAGGTGGCAAATCAAACTACACAAGACGGCCGCCGCAATTGCAGAAGAATGGGCCGATGCGGTTCTTTTTGCGAATTTCAAGGTTTATGTAAAGACGAAAAAAGGCAAGAATTCCGGTAAGGCCGTAGGCGGTGAAAGGGTTATTTATACCCAACCGAACCCGGCATACCGAGCAAAAAACCGCTACGGTTTGCCGGATGAAATCCCATTTTCTTTTGAGGATTTGAAAAACGCAATTATTAACGCTCGGTAAGTATTGCAATTTTTCGAAAAGTAATGTATAAGAGGTTTTTACTTAATTTTAACTTGTTAATAGGAGAAAAAAACATGTTTGATTTGACAGGGTTAGGACTTGATCCGGATGTAAAAGAATCAGGTAGCGGAATGCCTAAATTGGGGAAGCACAAAGCAGTTATTCTTGAAGATGAAATTAAAGATAGCTCAAGTGGTAATGGTAAAGTAATGCACGTTAAATTTCAAATTGTAGCCGGAGAAGATGAAGGCAAGGAGGTATTAGATTTTTGGAATATCCTACATTCAGGGACGGAAACATCAAAAGTAACACAAAAGATAGGTCAAGGTAAGTTGAGAAAAGCATGTAGACTTGCTGGTATTGACTACCCGCCAAAAGACAAAAGGGGATTATATGGTAAACCTATGTATATTCTTTTGATTGAAAATGAATATATTTCAAAAACCACAGGCGACAAAGTCAAGGGAGTTAAAATTGACGATTTCTTTGAAATCAAAAACGCAGCAACAACACAATCAAAAACTGAAACCACGATTGACGTCGGATGGTAAAGGAGGACATATCAATGAAACTAACACCTGAATTCCTTGAAAAAATAATCAGCAAACTCCCCGATAGTGGCGAAACTAAATTTCCAGCCATGACATACGAGCATGGAATCGAAGAGGTTTTGAGTTATCTTTTGGATGAGATTGATTCTGAAGATTTTCATTATAGCATATAAAAAAAACCTTCTCCCCGGTTTTTTGGCCGGGGAGTTCTTTCTTAAAGCAGGAGGTGAAATGCAAATAAAACACGAGCAAAACATCAAGGATAAAATAATGAATTTTCATGATACTATCAGCGATTTAAAACTAATAATTGAAACAGATATCAAGCTTCCTGTTGATTGCGATGTAATTGACATTGTTAACTGCTTCAATCAACTTGAAAACGTAAAGGATATTTTCAATAAAGCAAAAATAGAGCTTGTACATATCATACATATCAATAATATGGTTTCAGAGCACGAAAATGGAAAATGAACAAAATACGGCGAAGGATGACTCAAGAAATTTCGCACTCAGACCGTACCAAATAACAGCATTAAACCGGGTTCATGCCGACTTGCAAACGGAAAAACACGTCCTATTACAAGCAATAATGGGAGCCGGTAAAACTGTCATGGTATGCCGATTGATAAATCGGTATTTTTTTGAGACGGACCGGAACTTTCTGATATTGGCACACAAAGAGGAACTCGTAAAACAGTTTCATAAAACATTTCGAGAAAAAACCGATGTTCCCGATAATGAAATTGGGATTGCTTGTGCGGGTATAAGTAATAAAGTGCAAATCAAAAAGCGGATCGTGATTGCTACTCGGGATACTTTCATAAATCAGCTTTCAAAATACCAATATTGTTCAATGTTAGTAGTTGATGAGTGTCATGCAATAAGCATGGACAAAAAAGAGTCAAGATATTATCAAATCATTTCCGACCTACAATCAAAAAATGAGCAATTGCGAATATTGGGAACCACAGCCACTCCATTTCGTATGGGTCTCGGATTCTGTTATGGAAATCGTAATGCCGGTGAAGTTCTTTTCCCTCGCTTGAATCATTGCATCAAATACGAGGAGTTGAAAGAAAAAGGCTTTTTAATGCCATTAGAAGGACTTGCGGCAAATACAAACGCCTTGCAAAAAGATATCGATGGAGTAAAACGGAACGGTGATTTTGTACTCGAACAGCTTCAAGACGTAATGACAAAGCAAATTCACCTTGAAACAGCGGTTGAAGAAATCCGGGAACATTGCCAAGAGTTCAACCGGATATGCGTTTTTTGTGTAGGTATTGATCACGCAGAGGCATTAAAAGACTTACTCGGGGATGAATGCACAACCGTTCATTCGAAATTGACGCCGATTGAACGTGAAAAGAATATGCGTGATTGGCAGGAAGGCAGGAAACGAATAATCACGTCAATAAATATTCTTGTTGAAGGATTCGACTTTCCACCTCTTGATTGCCTTGTTATGGCTCGTCACACCCTATCACCTGGATTATATTTGCAGGCTGTAGGTAGAGTTATTCGTACTCATCCAAGCAAAAAAAGAGCTTTCCTATTGGATCTGACGGATAATACGGCACGATTCGGAACAGATCTTGACAATATCAAAGTCAAAATACCTAAAAAAGTATCCGCCGAAGCACTAAAAAAGTTCGAAAAAGAATGCCCTGAATGTAACTGTTGGATGCACGTTGCAAGAATTGAGTGTCCCGATTGCGGGTATATTTATCCGCCTACGGAAAGGGAAATTGAGATTGCTACAGAAAGACCGGACTTGCAGTCGGTAAAGTTTGAACCTGAACCGCCGATGGTTTGTGATATATTTGATGTAAAATTCAAAAGGCATAAAAAGAAAGGCAAGCCAGATTCTATGCGGGTTGAATACCATGATGAAAATCCATATCAATCTCTGTTAGCTTCGGAATGGGTATGTCTTGAGCATGGTGGATTTGCATCACAAAAGGCTTCCGAATGGTGGGATAAAATGACAACCGGAGAAGATCCGGTTCCTAAAACGGTAGATGAAGCGCTTGATCGAATAGAAGATGAATTTATATACCCGGAAAAAGTCGTTTTGCAAGTTGATAAAAACGGTTTTGACAAGGTTTTGGATCATATTTTTTATGACGAAGATATTGAAAGGTTAGGTCTGGAACAGGGAAAAGAACCGGAAGTGATAATTGAACCTGATTTTATTATCAATGACGATGTTGACGATATTCCGTTTTAAAACTTTAATTTTTTACAGGAGGGTAAATACATGGAAATATTGGATTTAGAGAAAGTCAAAAAAGGTGAGATTAAAGATCTCCGGGAAGCCAATCTTTGGGGAGCCGATCTTTGGGGAGCCGATCTCCGGAGAGCCGATCTCCGGGGAGCCGATCTTGGGGGAGCCTATCTTTGGAATGCCGATCTTCGGGGAGCCTATCTTTGGAATGCCAATCTTTCGGAAGCATATCTTTCGGAAGCCGATCTCCGGGGAGCCAATCTTTGGAGAGCCAATCTTTGGGGAGCCAAGCTGCGGAATGCCGATCTTCTGGGAGCCAAGCTCCCGGATTATAAGATTTGTCCAGCAGGCGGAAGCTTTTTTGCATGGAAAAAACTGCAAAACAGTATTATTTGCAAACTTAAAATACCAGCATATGCAAGGCGCACATCTTCTCTTGTCGGACGTAAATGCCGTGCCGAATTTGCGATTGTGGAATACATGGAAAAAAACGGGAAGTTATTTAAAGGTGTTGCATACTCAAAACATGATGGCACTGAGTATAAAGTTGGAAAAATCATGAAACCGGATCAATATGATCCGGATATCCGTGTCGAATGCTCACACGGAATTCATTTTCTTATATCATATGAAGAGGCTCTAAACTACTAACAGGAGGAGGAATAGAAATGTTGATTGATTATAAACACCTGACACGATGCCCAATAAAAACATATGATCCGGATCAAAAAGCTTTTGTTGGAGATGAATACTGTATAGAATGCTGCCTCAATAACGGTATCTTCCCAAGAACAAAAAAAGTTGATTGTGAATTTATGGACTACGACGAAGGCAGGAAAAAAATGGTCGGCAAAATGTCGGCAAACTATCGAATGGGCAATCTATAGAATGGAGGTCGTAATGTTGATTGATTATGAAACAGAAGAAATAAGAGGTACGAATGTTAGAAAACTTTTGACCAGATGTCCTATTGATGAATATGTCTTGATAGGATGTTTTGAGTGCGATCAGTGCGAGTACAATCAGGGATATATCAATGGCGTAGGCATTAACAAGGTTGACTGCGCATACACTGAACCTTTCGAAATCCTTGAAAGAAAAGTTATTGAATGGGGTGAAATAGTTGGATTAAATAGTGGCAGTTCAATAGAAAAGCAACTCCTAAAAGGAGTGGAAGAAATGGGTGAACTATGTGGTGCTGTCCTGAGGGGAAATCGTAAAAAAATCATTGACGGTTTCGGGGATACACTTGTAACTCTTATTCTTGCACACAACCATTTCCGAAATAAAAGTGAAAAATCTATTGCAAATTGCCTGAAAGTGGCATATGAAGAAATAAAAGATCGAACCGGAAAGATGAAAAACGGAAATTTTGTGAAGGAGGGTGATGATTCTTGAAGGTAATAGTTATTTGATGATGATCGAGCCAAAAAGTTCACAGGAAAGATGGATGTACTTATAACGATATGAAATGTTGAGAGGTGAAGTGATGGGGAATATAAAACAGATAGGAAACACACTACACGTCGAATGGAACAAGTTTGACATAGAAGGATACATGCTTTTCCTACAATCAAAAGGTTTGCCCGAATATAATCTTAAATACTACGAGGATAACGACACATATAAGTTGACATGCCCGTCAAGATTCGCCCATATTTTCGGAATAGAAGAAAGACAGAATATCCGGCAATGGTTGCCAAAAAACAAGTTCTTGTTTGATTATCAGGATTATATTATTTATCAATTCGCATTACCCCTAAAGAGATACGCAATATGGGCAGATACCGGATTGGGAAAAACGATCATGATGCTTGAGCTTGCCCGTCAAGTTGCCCATAAAACTGGTGGTCGTGTTTTACTTATTTCTCCATTAAATATCCTACCTCAAACATTGGATGAAAAACAAAAGTTTTATGGTGATGAATTTGAAATCGAAATGATCCAAGATCGGAAAAGTTTAAAATGGTTTGCAAAATCAGAAGGCCAAGGAATCGGAATTGTAAACCCCGAAAAATTTATCCCGAGAAAAGGCGACGCCGAGACGATATCGGAGTGTCAATTTCTTTCCGGTTGCCTATTGGATGAAGCCTCCATACTTAAAGGAGGCGGTGGAACAATTAAATGGGCATTGATCAAATCTTGTAGAGGTATTGAATACAAATACACATTTACCGCGACCCCTGCACCAAATGACGTTATGGAGTACGCGTCGCAAGGATCATTTCTCGAAAAGCTTCGAAATGAAGGCGAAATCCTATGGACATTTTATACACGAACAAAAGATGGAAAATTCAAGATCAAAGACCATGCTAAGTCTGCTTTTTATCGTTTTATGGCAGGATGGTCTATTTATCTTAGGAATCCTAAAAGATACGGTTTTAAAGATATTTTGAAAGACATTCCTGATCCTATCACAAAGGAATATATCATTCCGATAACTGATGAACAAAAAAAGATGGTGATGGATAAACCCGATAAAACAGGGCAGCTTGCCATGTTTCCGACTTCCGATGAAAAACTTGAAATGATTGACCGAATTAAGTATTCGGAAATTGCAAAGGGCTTTATTTATGAGGGCAAAAATGGAAATAGAAAGTCAATTCCGGTTCCCTCTTTAAAACCTCAATTTGTAGCCGATCTAATCATGATAGATCTTAAAGAAGGTCGTCAGGTACTTACATGGACGATATTTGATGAAGAATCTAAAATCATTTTTGATTTAATTGATCAAAAGGGGTTTACAATCAAGGTTTTAACTGGTAAGGTTCCTAAAGCAAAAAGAATGCCAATCATAGAAGACTTCCGAATTGGAAAGATTGATTGTCTGATTACAAAGGCAAGTCTTTTGGGCTATGGTTTGAATTTTCAAAACTGTACTTCAAATGTGATATCAGGATTTAATGACTCAGAGGAACAGCGGTACCAGTTAGAACGTCGTACGATGAGGTATGGACAAATAAAGGCAGTCAAGTTTCACTATCCCTATATAAAAGAACTTGAAGGCGTTGTTTATGACAATATCAATCAAAAACGTGAAAGAATACAGGCAGAGGTCAGGATTATGGAAAATTATTATATCAAAGCAATGGAGGAATTGAGTAATGGAAGATAGAAGACCAATAGTAGATTTAAGATTTGGTGATTGTGTGCAAGGTTTGGTTGATATTCCTGACGAGTCAATTGACATGACAGTAACAAGCATACCGTTTGGAGCGTTGTTTTCCTATTCACACAAAACAGAGGATATCGGAAACAATATTGACGGAACAGATATGATAGAGGGTCAATTCGCTCTTCATTTTAGGTTTTTTATAGACCAACTTTTTCGAGTTCATAAGCCCGGAACAATAGTCTGTATTCATATCCAACAGCTTTTGAGATGGAAAGTTCAACATGGGTACATGGGAAAACGTGAGTTTCGAGGTGCTGTAGTTTCGATGATGTTGAAACACGGATGGCAAGAACATGGAGAAGTAGCAATACCGAAAAATCCTCGAAATGTAGCAAAGCGCTTACAACTTCATTCTCTGATGTTTGTGACAGGCTACCGAGATGCAAGGTCATTATCCCCGGCCATGAATGATTATGTTTTATTCTTTCGAAAACCGGGTGAAGGGAAAAAGTTATCAGGATTAATTGAAACTGATAAGTGTGTATGGCTGGAAACTATCACGAATCAAGGCGGTGTAAACTCGGAAAGCCTTTTAAAATACGATAGACATCCTATGATTAAATATGATGATAAGCGAAAGATGAAACGAGTTCAGCCTGATTATAAAAACATCCCCTATAATTTCACAGTTGATTATCAACGTGGCATTGTCAAAGAGTTGACAGGTGGCAAGCATATCAATCCCACAGGATGGTTTACAAAAACAGACTGGGTAAAATGGGCGCATGGTGTTTGGGATGATATACTTGAAATAGATGTTTTGGAAGGCTGGAAATGTGCAAAAGAGAACGAAGAAGAAAAACACATATGCGCTCTCCAACTCGAAGTAATTAGAAGGTGTATCAATCTATATTCAGCTCCCGGTGAAAAAATACTTGATCCGTTCATGGGTATAGGATCTTCTGCTTATGTTGCGATTGAGCAATGTCGAGATGTGGTAGGATTTGAATTGAAAGAATCCTACTATGATATATCTCTTCGCAACGTACATAAGGCTTTTGACAAGTTTTATGAAGAAAAAAAAGACGACAAACAATTGACTTTTGATTTCAAATAATATATAAATAAATCATTCATTCAGCGAACCTCCAGGGGATGAACCCGGCATCCCAGCAAACCAAGGATCGATCATTATCGCTGATCTTCCAGCCGTTTTTCTTTCCTTTCTACGGCATTTTACTTTGAAATCGATCTAACCGGGTTTTAAACTTATTATAGGAGGAAATATCATGTCAATGATGAAAAGATTCCATGCTGGCTGCAATGGGTGCGACAAACCAATTTACGTTTGCCCTGACTGCTGTTATTTCGAAGCCGATTGGAATAAACCTGTTTTAGGATTGAAGAGGTTGACCCTGGGTCAGTGACCGGAGGTATTGAAGGTGTCGTTTTTTTGCTGTCAAAAGATACAGATATTAGAGGCAAAACAATTATAAGGAGAGGCTTTTAAATGACAAAAGAAAGCTTAAAAAAAGTGGCTACAATAGCCATGCCGATAGCCATTTTTGACTTTATAAACGTGGAAAAACCTGGCAGGATGAAAAATTTATATACAAAACTGTTAAAGCAATGTGAAAAAAGACTGGCGGAGTTACCGACTTTGGCCAAGTCTGATCATTTAAAAATCAAAGAAAAAATATATGCATTCGGAAAGGCCGCAGGGTGGGAAAAGCAGGAGAAGCGGATTGAAACATACATTGCTTTTTGCTTGTGTTTGTTGGATGAACAAGAAAAGGTAACCGGAATTATTGAAGCTCTGAATGATATTTGTAGTTTTATGGAAAACATCGGAAAGTCTCCACAAGCCTGTATGTGGTCTGGAGCCTTAGCCTTTGAAAAATGGGAAACAGTATGGAGTGATAATGGAAAAACCGATTGATGAATTAAAATTAGGTAAGTATCAATGTAAAAACGAAAGTTTTACTCAGGTTTTTTATATTGTCATTAGTGGATGACCAATATATTTGTAAGATGTGGTCTAATCAAACAAGGTCTTAAAGCCTTTGTGCTATTTTTAAGTAATTCATGAAAAATTAACTTTTTTAGGCGAATAGGAGAATAAGAATGAGAATAACAGTAAATAAAAAAGAGTTTGCAAGTGCACTTTCTAATGCTTTAAAAATTACAAACAGAAAATCAAATCTATCAATTACAGAATGCGTGCTAATTGAAGCTTGTGAAGGAGCAATCAGAATATCAGCTTCTAACTTGGATCAAATGTATCAAAAAGATATTTCAGCTACGGTTGATGAACCATGTAAAGCAGCCTTGGATTGCAAAAACCTATATAATATTGTTACCGAATATCCCGAAAGTGAAATCACAATTAGCGAATCAGGTTCCTATTATAGGATTGGTTCAAAAACAGGTCCGGAATTCAATATTTTAGGAAGTGATCCGAATGATTTCCCCGAAATAGTGATTAAATATGGAGAATCGGTAGAATTTGAGGGTAAAGCCTTTAGTGATATTATTAAAAAAACATGCTTTATTCAAGGTAAGCCGGATGATGGAAGGCCACACATAAAGGGAGTTCTTTTCAATGGTTTTGCTGGCAAACAATTGAGAATCTATTCAACGGATAATAGCATGGTTTCAAGACATATTACTGATAAAGAATTTTCTGGTAAATATATTGTAACAAAAACTGGATTATCATCCATATCGGTAGGTGAAAAAGTAAGTATTTCGTTTTCTGAAAGCACTGCATTTTTTGAAACAAACGGTGCCACTTGGGGGATACGACTTTTAGAGGGTGACTTCCCTGATTGTGATGGTATTTGTGATATTAAAAATCCTGAAATTGAGTTTGATTCTTATGATATTTTTGATTTACTTAAACGAGCAAAAACAATGAATTCTGAAGAGTATAAGTCGATTAACCTTGAGTTCAATAAAGGTAAATTAATTGCGAAAGTAAACAATCCTGATATTGGAGAATTTGTCGAATCTATTGACATGGACCTTGAAAATGATGTAACATTAGCCGTTAATACGAAATTCTTGTATTCAATCATTTGTGCTACAAATGATGACTCAAAGATTCAAATATTTGGAGAAAAAAGACCGGTTATTGTTCGTGATGGATCGTTTGTTTTTGCTATTATGCCTATGAGTTTATAGGAGGTGCAGAAATGATTCCCAATTGGATAATGATGCATTTGAGCTATTCCAATCATACTTGATGCATGGAGTTAGTTGAGTCTGGATGTAAATATCACTTGTTAAGCTGTTCAAAAGAACAGCTTTTTACTTTCTATAAGTTTTAAAGGGTGGTTAAATTCATGGATCAACTCGTTTAAAACAGTTTTTAAAAAATCCATATATAGAGGTAAATAAATGACCCACCTATTTCAAAAACCGAATTGTAAGGTATCATGAACGTATTAAGCTTGTTTGATGGTATGTCATGCGGTCAGATTGCACTCAACCGTATAGGATTGAAATATGACAACTATTTTGCAAGTGAGATTGATAAATATGCCATAAAAGTAACTCAAAAAAACTATCCCAAAACAATCCAAATAGGTGATATTTGTGATATAAGCGGAAAAGATTTGCCTGAAATAGACTTGATAATGGGTGGAAGCCCTTGCCAAGGATTTTCTTTTGCCGGAAAACAACTCGCTTTTAATGATCCACGAAGTAAACTTTTTTTCGAGTTTGTAAGGCTATTAAAAGAAGTAAAACCAAAATATTTCTTACTTGAAAATGTCCGGATGAAAAAAAGCTCTGAACAAGTTATAAATAGAACATTAGGTGAGTTGTATCCTGAACAAGTTAAACAATTTGGACTATTCGACAATGGCGAGTTTGAACCGATCATGATTGATTCCGCACTCGTATCAGCTCAAAGCAGAAAAAGATTGTATTGGACTAATATTCCAGGAATTAAACAGCCGAAAGATAAAGGAATATTGTTAAGAGATATTGTTATACATGGTTTTGTTGATATGGATAAGTCGTATTGTGTCGATGCAAATTATATGAAATCTGGAAATCTTAAATGGTATTTTTCAAAAGGTAGACGACAGATTGTTTTTGAAAAGCCTCATGGTTGGAACAAAGGAGGAATAGCAGAAAGGAAAAAGTTTGCTACTTTAAGGCATTGCACAAAAGATAATTATGCAATTCTTGACGGTATTACATGGCGAAAATTGACTCCTATAGAGTGCGAAAAACTTCAAACAATACCGGAAAACTATTCAAATCATGTTTCAACCACCCAAAGATACAAGCTTTTGGGAAACGGATGGACTATTGACGTGATATCTCATATATTGAAAGGCCTTAAATGAAAAATCTTATTGCTGAGATGACAAACCTCGGTTTAAAAATAACAGAACCGATCCTAAATGGGCAAATTCAAAGAACATCAGTAGTCGGAAAAGCAGGTAACTCTGGGTGGTATGTAGGAATGATGTTATCCGGTAAAGTGTTTGCTACCTATGGCCGATGGGATACTGGGGACAAAAAAAGATTCGGGGATGATAATCACGAGATATCGGTTGCTGATTCTATAGTAATTCTTGAAATGAACGAAAGAATAGAAGAAGAAAAAATAAAAAAGCACAAAAAAGCTTCCCAAATCGCAAAGAAAATGTATGAAAATGCAAAGGCCGGCGAACATGAATATCTGACAAAAAAACAAGCAAAACATCATAATTCAAGAATATATAACAATATGCTTTTGGTTCCGATTTATGACAGATCTAAGATTGTAAACCTTCAAAGAATATACCCTGATGGATCAAAAAAATTCCTATATGGAGGCCAAGTTATAGGATGTGCTTCAAGGATACCTGGATCTGGAAAGATAGCAGTTTGTGAGGGTTTTTCAACCGGAAGCAGCATTCATCAAGCCACAGGATTCACTGTTCTCATAGCTTTCAATGCTATGAATCTTGTTCATGTAGCAAAGTTGGTCCGGAAAAGAAATCCTAATGATGAGATTATAATTTGTGCTGATAATGATAAGTTTGTTGAAAAACTCGGTTATTGTCCAGGTGAAAGATTCGGAAGGGAAGCAGCGAAAGCCGGTGATGCCGGTTTCGTTATGCCATCCGAAATAGGAAAAGATTTCAATGATATTCACTGCAAATATGGAATAAAGGCGGTAAGATATTACTTCGAAAGTAGACCGGACGGGATCTGTACAATTGAGGATTTTGAGTCAGGATTTTCCATTTCTCTTGATATTCCGGAAAGATTATATAATATTCCCGGTCTTATTTCGGATGGTATGCAAGCGGCAATTGCAGCCGGAGCGCCTGACATAGTGCAATACAATTTTCCTACTGTATTATCTATTATTGCTCGTTCGATTGCTTCAAAATTGAGTTGTCAAGGCGTATGGCCGAATGTCTATAATATCAAGGTAGGCGGGACTTCTACCGGGAAAACTGATGTTGATCAGGTTTTTAAGTTGGCTTTTTCTCGAAGTGGAATAGATAACTTTTATGGTCCCACTGACTTTTCATCCGGTCCCGGGCTACTTCGGGGAATGTCTGATAGTTTTCCTCAGTGTTTAGTCACTCTTGATGAGGTATCTTTTTTGTTTAAACGAACAAAAGATGATACAAACGCAGCTGGAAAAATATCGGCATTATTAGAGCTTTATACATGTAATGGAGCGGATATAAACAAGCCGTACGGAGACAGTAACAAGGTCATAAATATAAAAAATCCATGTCTGATTTTAACCGGCAATTCGACTCCTGATATCTTTGATAATATTCGAATTGAGGATATGACCACAGGATTAATGCAACGATTCGACTTTTGGTGTTATGATGGAAAAATCCCATATAGAACAGTCCCGGAATATAGCAATCCAACATTGACTAAATTTGTTTCAGGATTAGTAAATATATTTCAATCGGTGGCACCGCAAAAAAACCCTCACGACCTGACAGGATTGATATCTAATTATGATTTGACTATATCAAAACAAGTCAAAAAGATGCTCAAGGATTATAGCCACGAGATTATTGATGCGGCAAATGAAATCCGGGATGATGAAGGCGTCAAGGGATTAATCAGCAGGCGGTATTATTTGGCTATAAAGTACGCCATGATTCATATGGCAGCTATCAGGCCGGTAAAGGCAATTTATGATCCGATGCAAGAAGAAAACCTTTTATGGGGGATCGAAGTTGCAAAGCTTCTTTGCGAATGGAAAATAAATACATTAACGAAGCGATTGACAGCCGGGGAATTCCATAAAGATTGTGAAATATTCAAAGATGCTATTGTTGCAGCTATCAGAGCAAAACGAAAGCCTACAATCAAAGCACTTTGCGAGCGGAAGCGCAGGTTGAACGAATTGAAACCTCGGGATATTGGGGATATCGTTTCTACTTTAGCAGGTAGGGGGGAAATTATTGTTGATGAGACAGGGAGAAAAACGGTTTATCATCTTAAAAAAGATTAGTCAATTTTTTCAAGAAAACTTTCGGTAACTTCGAAACATGATAATGCATCAAATTCATTGTCAGAACAATTAATAATAACATGCAAAAACGGACTATTGATTCTTGGTGATAATCCTCGTACAAACACATGCCCCAACTCATTTCTATATTTCCATATCGGAACATTCATATTGTCATTAAATTCAGATGGCATATTATTATAAATATACATCTTGAAATTATAAATATTACCAACTTTGTTAAACCCCTTAGGCATACCAAGAAATATTTTCCCACCAGGATACAAGACCGTTCCTGG
>Ga0180438_10001899_pt1 | contig 35693 bp, 34 predicted proteins | sample SS_ome_12_FD_132455 | JGI IMG/M metagenome (GOLD analysis project Ga0180438, IMG submission 132455) | Hypersaline lake sediment archaeal communities from the Salton Sea, California, USA - SS_3_D_2 metaG | ecosystem: Environmental > Aquatic > Non-marine Saline and Alkaline > Hypersaline >... | reverse complement strand
TATCGGGAGGATACTTCACCGGCAGATCCCTTGCTGGAGTCTCCGCATCGTTTTCTTTGTCCGAGGTGCTTGAACCGGAGATCACAGGCGATGCAGAGAAGGGCGCAGCGCTTTACTCCGCTCAGTGCGCTTCCTGTCATTTTTCGGATAGGATGGAAGCAAGATTCGGCCCCGGATTGCTGAACCTCTTCAAGAACGAGACCCTGCCGGTCAGTAACCGTCCGGCCACGATCGAAAATATTCGCGATCAGATCGTTCAACCCTACCGCTCCATGCCGGCCTTTACCGAATTCTCGGAAAAAGAAATGGCCGACCTGCTGGCCTATCTCAAGAGTCTATAAGGACCGAGGCAATGAAAAAATTCTGGCGTTGCCATGTGTGCAATGACATCCATTACGGTGTGAAAGCACCGGAGATATGTCCCACTTGTCTCAAGGAGAACGCCTATGTCGAGATCGCATCCGGAGAAGCGCAAAGAATCATGAGCGTAGCCCAGATAACCATCGACAAGCCCGCATTCGTCCAAGCCATAAAGGCGTTCGCGGCCAAGTGTGAATTTCAGGTAAATCCGGATCAGGAGCGGGTTGAACTGCTGCTGGAGGGCATGTTCAACAACGAGGCCAATCACGGCCTTAAATATTGCCCCTGCCGCCTGATCGAGAAGGACTTCTCGAAAGACATCGAGCTCATCTGTCCCTGCAACTTCTTGGTCCACGAGACCTATCAAGACAAAGCAGACGGTGAATGCTGGTGCGGCCTGTTCATTAAAAAGGAGATTACATGAAAAAATTGGTCATGTTCCACGGCCGGGAATGCCCCCATTGCCGCAAGATGATGCCGCTGGTCGATAAGATGATCGCGGAAGAAGGGATCGAGATCGAAAAGCTGGAAGTGTGGCACGACGAGAAAAACGCCGACACCATGCGCTCCTACCGGGAAGTGATAACACCCAAATGCGGGGGGCAGCTGCGGGTGCCGACGTTCTTGAACACCGAAACCAATGACGTCGAGTGCGGCGAATTGGAATACGAAAAACTCATCGGCTGGGCCAACCGCTAACCATATCGACGGCCAACCGCCGCATAGCGGGCCGTTAATCCCAGCGATCGCCGGGGCGGACCGCTTTCAGGATGAGGCCGGCGCCTCGTTGCTCACACGATGATATTATCGATGAGGCGGATGCGATCGATATAGACGGCCGCCGCGATCAGATCCCCGGATTCAACCACGCTCTTAGGCAAAAGAAACGACGTGTCGACGATCTCGACATAATCTATCCGTGCCTTGGGTTCCGCTTCGATCACCGCCCGGATTTCCTGTTTGAGGCGCTCCGCGTTCCTCTCGCCCGCGTCGATCCGGGTCCGGGCCCGGCTGAGGCCGCGAAACAAACAGAGAGCGGCACGGCGCTGCTCCAGATCAAAATAGGAATTGCGGGAGCTGAGTGCGAGGCCGTTATGATCGCGCACGATGGGGCAGACTTCGATTTCGACATCGAGGTCGAGATCTTTCACCATCCGTCGGATTATGATCGCCTGCTGCGCATCCTTCTGCCCGAAGAAGGCCACATGCGGACTCACGATATGAAGCAGCTTAAGTACGATGGTGCACACCCCGCGGAAAAACACCGGCCGACTGCGGCCGCACAGCCTGTTCTGGAGTTCATGGACCTCCACATATGTGGCATAGGCCTCCGGATACAAGGCATCGCCGGGAGGCGCAAAAACCGTGTCCACGCCCTCCCGCTCTAGGAGCCCGAGATCCCGTCCCATGTCCCGGGGATAATCCGCGAAGTCCTCATGCGGCGCGAATTGGGCCGGATTGACGAAGATGCTGACCACCGTGTGGTCGGACCGCTCAAGGGAGGCGCGGATCAAGCTGAGGTGGCCTTCATGCAGGAAACCCATGGTGGGTACGAAACCCAGCCTTTTCCCAAATGACTTGATCCCGTGCAGGTGATCTTTCAGCGGTGGGATCGAATCGAAGACCTGCACGGCTTCAGCCCTCTGCGATGGTATTCGGATCCACTCCCGAGCCCAGGTGGTAGGAATGTTTATCCTCAGGAAATTTGCCCTTCTGCACATCCAGGACATAAGCCCGGACCGCCTCGTTAAGCTGATCGTGTAGATGGGCATAGCGCTTGACGAACTTAGGGAGATAGCCGTTGGAATATCCGGCCAAATCATGAAAGACCAGGATTTGGCCGTCACAATAGGGACCGGCCCCGATACCGATGGTGGGCACCTCCAGCTTTTCCGTAATTACACGGGATAATTCCATGGGAACGCATTCCAAGACCACTGCGAAAGCACCGGCTTTCTGCAGATTCTCAGCGGCCTTTACGATCTTTTTGGCCTCAGCCCGCTCCTTTCCCTGGACCTTGAAGCGTCCCAAGTGGTAAAGCGATTGAGGTGTCAGGCCCACATGCCCCATGACGGGTATCTCAGCCTCTACCAGGGTTTCGATCAATTTGAGCCGCTTGGGGGCCGCTCCCTCGATCTTGACCGCTTTGGCTCCTGCTTCCTTGAGAAAGCGGGACGCATTACGCACGCTTTCTTCCACCGAGAGATGAAAGGAAAAGTAGGGCATGTCTCCCACCACCAAGGCCCGGTGAACCCCCCGGGATACGGCCCGAGTGTGGTGGAGCATCTCCTCCATAGTCACGGGGATGGTGTTGGCATATCCCAGTACCACCATGCCCAGCGAGTCGCCCACCAGGATCAGATCCACTCCGGCTTGATCCACGATCTTGGCGGTCGGATAGTCGTACGCAGTGAGGGCGGATATCTTCTCCTTCTGTCTCTTTTTCTTCTGTAACCAAGGAATGGTGATCTCGGGAAGATTGTCTTCAGGCATGGAAAATCCTTTCTCCCCATCCCGCCTGCAACTACTTATCGGGATTGAGGTAAAGTCTCATGATTTTTTCCAATCTTTGCCGGAACGGCTCAAGGGCACATAGAAAAGTGTGCTCTTTTTCATCTGCCTGATCTTGTCGATAAGATCGTCAATAACCTCTTCTTGGATGAAGTCCAGTTCATCGGCCTTGACCACCAGGAGAGGGGTTGCCTGGTAGTTGAAAAAGAAATAATCGAAGGCCTCGACGATATCCTCCAGATATTTCTCCGCAATGCTTTTCTCCAGGGCCGATCCCTCTTCGTCTATCCTCTGGAGGAGTGTGGGCAGCGAGATCTGCAGGTAGATGGTCAGATCCGGTCGCGCAATCTTTTCCGCAAAGATACCAAATATCTTCTCATAGACCAGCAGTTCCTCATCAGCCAGGGTTTGATAAGCGAAGATCTTGTCCTTTTCAAACAGGTAATCGCAAATGATCCGCTCGTGAAAGAGGCTGCGTTGGAGGAGGCTGCTCTGCTGATGATAGCGATTGACAAGGAACACCAGCTGTGCCAGGAAAGCCGATCCTTCCTTCTCCTCGTAGAACTCCTTGAGATAAGGGTTATCGGTGCGATCGAATACGGCACGGCCGCCGATGCGCTGGGCCAGGATTTCAGTCAGTCTCGATTTTCCCGACCGAAGGACTCCCTCGACAGCGATATGGTTAAAAATGAAGCTGTCTTCGTCCGGCATTTTATACCCGGATTACCATAGCGGATACGAGGCGATAAGTCAAACATTGACTGGGGGACGCCCCCCAAGGTACCACCCTGTTTGTCATGGGCATTAGGCCGCAACGATTTTCAGTCTAGGGTGGCTCCTTGGGGGATGTCCCCTAGGATTTTCGGATATCGTTGACTTCCTCTTTGACCGGTACAATGATCCACGCAATGATGTAAAAAAGAAACATGGGAAACAGAGCGGTGATCAGGCCGACCGCCACAAACAGCAAGCGGATCAATGTGGCGTCGATATCCAGATATTCCGCCAAACCGGCACAAACGCCTCCTATCATTTTATTGCTCTGGAGCCGGTATATCTTTTTGGACATGATCGTCTCCTGTTTTCATTATAAGATACCCTGCAAGAATAGCAATTATTCTCCTGATCCCTCAACTTTTTTCTACAATCGCCTATTTACGGGATCCTTCGGAAGAGGCCGGGATTCCACCCGGGCGGCAGCGCTCCCATCAGTGGAAGATCTTTGTCATCTAAGGGGAACCGCATTCGCCTTGCTTTTAAGTCGGCGCTTACGGATACTATTGTTAGCGCCATGCCAAGGAGGTCCGTAATGACGCAACCGATCTGGATCGATGGACACTGGCGCCCGGCCGAATCTCCAACCGAGACCTTTCAAGCGGTCAGTCCTGTAGACTGTGAAGCCTTCGGGGATACTTTCCCTATATCCAGCTTCGAGGACGTTCAAGACGCCCTGTCGGCCGGGTGTAAGGCAGCGGAGGACATGCGCGGACTCTCGCCGGAACCGATCGCACTGTTCCTGAAAGCATACGCCGATCTCATCGAGAAACAGGCCTCGATCTTGGTCCAAACCGCAGCCCGGGAAACCGGGTTGCCTGCCGTTCCGCGCCTTAGGGATATCGAACTTCCCCGCACATGTGACCAGCTCCGTCAAGCAGCCGAAGCGGCGCGCGATAGGTCCTGGCGGATGGCGGTCATAGACCGGCGGTTGAACATCCGCTCTTGGCATGGGCCGCTCGCGGGCCCGGTTGTCATCTTAGGGCCCAACAACTTTCCTCTGGCCTTTAACTCAATATCCGGGGGTGATTTTACCGCCGCCCTGTCAGCCGGCAATCCCGTGATCGCCAAAGGTCATCCCGGCCATCCCAACACCACCCGTCTCCTCGCGGAATCCGCTCATGAAGCCCTGAATCGGAGCCGGCTCCCCCGTGCGGCAGTCCAGCTCATCTATCATATGCATCCGAAGGACGGGTCCAGGCTGGCGGCGCACCCCAGCATCGGCGCCCTTGCCTTCACCGGAAGCCGCGGAGCGGGCCTGAAGCTGAAACAAGCGGCGGAGGAGGCGGGAAATCCCGTATACCTTGAGATGTCGGGAATCAATCCCGTGATTCTCCTGCCCTATGCCCTTCAGGAAAGGAGCGAGGAAATCGCCGCCGAATTCAGCACATCCTGCACCCTCGGAGCCGGGCAATTCTGTACTAATCCCGGTCTGGTGATCCTGATAGAAGACGAATGGGCGTCTCGGTTCCTCAAGAGCTTGGCTGATAATCTGGCCGCCGCCCCCCGCGGAACGATCGGCAGCCGCCAGGTTCTGACCGGGTGGTCGGCCGCCCTCAAGGAATTGCAGCTCCACGGAGCGGAGATCATCACAGGCGGTGAGACGGAATTCTCCTCCCCGCTAAAGGCATCAAACACCCTCCTCCAGGTTTCCGCCAAGACTTTTCTCGCGCACAGCAGTAAGCTTCAAACCGAAGCCTTCGGCCCATCCACCCTGGCTGTTCTGACTCGCGACAGCGAAGAATTACTGGCCGTGGTATCGGGCCTGGAGGGTAATCTCACGGGAAGCATCTACAGCCACTCACAGGAGTTGGACGACGAACTTTACTCCCTGGTGGCCCCCGTGCTGCGCGATAAGGTCGGACGGCTTCTCAACGACCGGATGCCCACTGGGGTGGCGGTCAGTCCGGCCATGCATCACGGAGGGCCCTTCCCGGCCACCGGTCATCCCGGATTCACATCCGTCGGCATTCCCCGCTCTATGCTCCGCTTCACGGCGCTGCAGTGCTATGATAATGTGCGCCCACATCGACTGCCACCCGAACTGCAGGATAAAAATCCTACCGGCCGCATGTGGCGCTACATCGACGGCACCTGGTCTCAATCCGACATCTGAACGTCGGAATTATGGGGAAAGGCATGAGTGATCGGCAATCAAAAGTGCAAACCGAATCTGATGCAAAGCCCCATAACACGCGCAGGAGACGGCCTATCCGCCGGGTGATGCTTCTCCTGGCCTTCGCCATAGCGATCGCCGTTGTCACCATCCGTCTATCCTTACCCGACCTATCGGATCTCAAAACTCGGAATCCAACCACGACCTCCCTGATCCGCCAGCGCCAAAAGCAGGCGGCAAAAACCGGGGAGAAGTTCATCGTGCAACAGGAATGGATGGCCTTCGATCAGATCCCAGCCCTTCTCAAGACCGCAGTCCGGGTGAGCGAAGACGCGGCGTTTTTCTGGCACAGGGGCATTGATTATACAGAGCTGAAAGAGTCTCTCAAACGAGACCTTAAAGAAGGAAGGTTCGCCCGCGGAGGAAGCACCATCACCCAGCAGCTGGCGAAAAACCTGTTTCTGTCCACTCGAAAAAGCCTATGGCGAAAGTTCAAGGAATACCTGATCGCCAAACGTTTGGAAAAAACGTTGAGCAAGGACCGCATCTTCAGCCTCTACCTCAACCTCATTGAAATGGGCCCCGGCATCTTCGGGATCCAGGCGGCCGCCCGTTTCTGGTTCGAGAAGGATGTGCGTGAACTTTCCCTGGAAGAGATCGTTCGGCTGACCGCCATCATTCCGCGGCCGCTCAACGCCGATCCAAGGACCAACTCCCCGTGGATGTCATTTAGAATCCGATGGATCGCCGACACGCTGCTGGCAGGAGGGCATATCACAGAGCATGAGCGACAGGGCCTACTGCGCACGCTCGAGGAAGGGGAAAGAGGTGGAGGTCCCGATCTCAGCCGCCGGCAACCATATGGATGACCTTAACGTCCGCTCCTTGGTGCACCAGATGCGATGACCAATCATCCCGCTTAACCAGCCTCCCGTCGACCTTGATCACCAGCATGCGGAAGGTGTAGTTCATGACCTCCAGGATCCTCTGCACGGTCATTCCCTCTTCCCAAGGGATAGAGCGGCCGTTAACGATTATCGTCTTATTATCTGCCGTCATAAGGCCCGATCTCCCCCACCGAGTCTATTCGCATTGCATGAAAAAATTCACCGCCTGCGGCAGCCGGAATCCCTCGAACTCACCTCAGATGAGGCTTAACGGTCTCGACCAATTCCGGCAGGTCCATACCGATATTCTTCAAATGCTCGATGGTGGGGACGCCGTCTTTGGTCCAGCCCCGCCGCTTGTAAACCGCATCCAGCAGTTTTTCGTAGAGCTCCTCACGATACCTGCGGGTTATGGCCAGCTTTTCCTCCGTGCTCTTGCCTGCCGGATCCACACCGATGATCTCTTTCAGCTGCTGGTCATATCTTTCCCGGCGGCTCTCATACTCCTCCACCGTTACCGGACCGGCGGCCCGATAAGGCTGGGCGTCATGCTCGCGTTTGCCGTATCCACGCCTCAGATTGAAGATCCGCTGGAAATTGTACACCCGCTCCGACTGCCGCACCAGCTCGTATTTGTCGATCGTGTTCCCGGTCACCGCATTATAAACCGTCACGTAATTGTCCACATGTTCGGGCACCTTGGCCGGCTCGTCCTGTTCGGCATTGTCCTCCGGCTCCACATCGTTCCATGGCAGCTTGCACAATCCCATCAGCCCGAACCAGGTGCGGAACATGGGAAAGTAATGCAGGGCTTCCGCCTTGTCCTCAAAGGTGGGAATCTGGTTATTGACCATGTCCATGAAGATCAGCCAGGCTTCGTCGTGTTGCGGGCCCTTGTTGGTCATGGCGTACCCTCCCTGTTGAGCCAGGGACTCTTTGGATACGTACTGCGAGTACTCCAACCCCTTGTTTTCCATGCTGATATCCCGCAGAAATTGAGGATCGGCGCCGTATTCTTTGGCAAACATTTCCCTCATTTTGCGTACGCCCTGGCCCACCACCACGCCGAAGCCCTCCCCCTGCGCCATCTGGTGGATTAGCTCCAGCGCCGCATCCGCATGGCCGAAATTCAGCTTGAGACCGCCGGTGATGGTGTCATCGATGATGCCGTTCTCGTAGCACTCCATGGCAAAGGCCACCGAGGTTCCGAAGGAGATGGTGTCGATGCCGTAGGTATCGCAGTAGAAGTTGAGCTCCAGGACCGCATCCACGTCGAAAATGCCGCAGTTGGCTCCAACTCCCGCCGCCGTCTCGTACTCCGGTCCCTCAACATCCACCACCTGTCCCTTGTACGGACCGGTGCGGGGCTTGAATTCCTCCGCCATCTTACAGCAGGACATCAAACATCCCAGCCAGCAACCATCCGGTTTACCCTGTGTAAACCTTTCCTTCCAGTGCTGGGAATCGATCTTGTAAGCCTCCTCATGCGCCCCGTATTTGAAATTATGCACCGGCAGCAGGTCGTAATCGTTCATGATCTCCATGAGATGGGCGGTTCCGACCTCTTTCATGTGGGACTGCTTGTGATCGAGTTCCCGCATCTCACGGGCGAAGCGTTTACCCCTCTCCGCGATGCTGGGCAGGTCCACCACATTGTTGAGGTTGGGGGCGATCCCTTTGATCTTGGCCACCAGGGCCTTGATATTCTTATCCCGGAACACGGTCCCGATGCCGCCGCGGCCGGCCTGTTTGACGCGGACCTTCTTCCGTTTGACATCGTAGAAGCTGAAGTTCAACATCCCGATCAGGGTGTGTTCTGCGGCCGATCCCGAGGACACGACGGCGACATTGCGCTTGTCATTCTCGCCGTCGGCATACATTTCGGTGAGCTGTTCGGCTAGGATATGGGAGTCGATCGCTCCCTCAGGAGCCTCCTCGATGCGCACCGTGCCGGTGGTGCCGTCGATCACCAGAATGACATCATTTTCCGCTTTCCCTTGGATCTCCAGGGCATCGAATCCGGAAAACTTCATGAACGGGCCGAAGTAGCCGCCTACGTTGCAGTCGATGACCAGGTCCGTGATGGGGGAAATGGAGACCACCAGGGATTTGCCGCATCCGGAGTACTGGGTGATCCCGGCCACCGGTCCCGGAGAGATGATGATCTCGTTGTCGGGGTCATCCCACTTGGTATCAGGCCGGGTGCCGTCCCACAGCAGCCGCAGGCCGAAGCCTTTGCCTCCGATGAATTTATCCTTCAATTCGTCGCTGACCGGCTTCTCCCGCACCGAGCTATCGCTGAGGTTCACATACAGCATGCGGTTGTTGTAGCCGCGTACGACCTCACCCAGTCGGTAAGAGTATTCCTTGAGAAGCTTGTGTTTGATTTTTAAGTCCTGCCCATCCATGTCCTGACTCCTTGTTATCAAAGCAAAATGATGTTATCAGTATATATATCATAATGGGATATCAGATGTGAATCAAATGTCACCCCACGTCAATCCAAAAACATGCGCCAAAATCGACTCTTTATTTTGACCGGCCCCGTTCACGCCGGAAAGACCACCTTCCTCCAGGGATTCCTCGAAGAACGAAAGAACGCAGGGCTTCGCCTCAATGGAATTCTGAGCCTCGCCCATTTCGAAGGACGCACGCGCCTGGGCTACGACGCCCTGGACCTGCAGACCGGAGAGCGTTTCCCGCTTTTACGGAAATTCCCGGATCCGGGGCGAACCCGGGTCGGCCCCTACGTTGTCGTTCCCGAAGCCTTGGTGCGCGCCAGATCGCTGGTCTGCAACTTCCAAGATTCCGACCTCTGCGTGATCGACGAAATGGGCCCCCTGGAGCTCGCAGGAGAGGGCTTCTGGCCCTGTTACATCAAACTTCAGGAACACAGAAGGCCTGTCCTGGCCGTCGTCCGCCGGGAATTGGTCAGGTCCTTTTCCCAGGCCTGCGCAGGCAGCCCTATGATATTCCACCTCGGAGAGGCTGACCTCGACACCCGGCTGCGCCAGGCCATCACAACGATCCTGCGGTAAGACGAGAATCTCCCGGTTCATGCCCGCCGGCTCCCCAGGTTGCCCTCGCAGGACTCGATCAAGGCGAAGTGCTCAGATATCCCATTCCCGTCGCGATGCCACAAACCGCGGTCAGAGTGGACATGTGCCCGACTTTCTGCTAAATTGACACGTTGCTCCGAGTCAATGGCGCTAACGCCCTTGGGCCATGCCCTTTGACCGATAGGGCAAGACGGGAAACGGTCTTGCCTTCCGTGCTCGAAAAGGAGAAACCATGTCAAGACGATTCGCACCCTTCCTCCTCTTGATTCTGTCCGGCGCCGTCTCGGTCTCGATCCGCGCCCTTCCCGGACGGCCGTTTTCCCGGCAGTCCGAGCAGCAGGCAAAGCCGCAGGAAGAACGGAACCAGAAGCAAAAGGAAGCGCAGAAGAAAGAGTCCGAGATGCCGCCCATCATCACGGAAGAAATCCTGGTAATCGGTGAAATCCCCCGGGAGCGTCCCGTTTCCACGGTAACGGTCCTGGACGAAACCCAGATCGAGCACGTCAAGCCCCTGGATCTCTCCGAGAGCATCCGCTATGCGCCCGGCGTCACCGTGACCTTCGGCGACAAGTCGGTCTACACCCTGAAACTCCGGGGAGTTGACGACAGGCGGATCGCCATGCTGGTGGACGGCATTCCCTCCTACGAACCCTACTACAGCAGTTTCGACCTTAAAACCTTTACCACCGACGGGATCGACAGCCTCCAGATCACCAAAGGGCCGTCCTCGGTGCTGTACGGAGCCAACACCTTGGGGGGGATCGTCAACATAATCACCCAGCGGCCCACTGACCGGCCCCGTTTGACCCTCAAAGGGTCCTACGGGGAGCAAAACACCCGAAGTTTGGGACTCAACACCGGCTTTCGCGCCGACCGGCTGGCGGTGGCCGGCGGGCTGCTCTATCAGGATTCCGACGGCTACTATTATCCCGACGAATCCAACGGAGAGAAAATCCAACGGTTCAACAGCGACTATCAACGCTTCAACCTCAACGGCAAGCTGTATGTCAATCCCAACGATCGGTCGGAATTCCTGTTCAACGCCGGCGCCTCGCTATCGGAATACGGCATGCCACCGGCTCTGGCCGGGGGGAGGCCCCGCTACTGGCGGTTCAAGAACTGGGATCGTTATACTTTCAATGCCGGAGGATTCACCCAGGTGGGCCGGCGTTCCCTGGCCCGTTTTCGGGCCTACTACACCCGCTATGACAACACCCTTGCCATGTACGCTGATCCGGAGCTGACCGATACCCGCTTTGAAAGCACCCACAACAATGCGGTCTACGGTTTATTCGGCCTGGCCGATGTGTATCTCACTGACGCCCATCGGCTCAAGTTCAGCCTGGACTATAAGGGCGACGACGTTCGCATACAGGACGACGAGGGAGCGCCCTGGGAGGAATACGACCAACTCACCGTCTCCCTGGGGCTGGAAGACCACATCTCGTTCCTGCACGACTGGCGGCTGGTGGTCGGCTTGAGCCTGGATTATCTGGACAAGTTCGCCGGGGAGAACACCAGGAGATTGAATCCCCTGTTGGGCCTCAAGTATGCACCCTATCCCTGGCTGGACGTGCATGCCTCGTTTTCCCGGAAATCCCGCTTCCCTTCCATGCGGGCCCTGTACTCTCCCGATTCCGGAAATCCCGATTTATTGAGTGAAACCGGGACCATGTGGGAGCTGGGTATCACCTACAATCGGGAATTTTACCTGACCTGGTCTGCCTTTTTCTCCTCGTTCAAGGACCTGATCGACAGTGTCCGCCTGCCGGAGTATGACTTCCGGCGCATTTACTTCAATATCGCGGAAGCCCGCATCCGCGGTTTCGAGCTGCAGGTGCAGAAATCCATAGCGTGGGCTGCGGCCACGGTGAACTACACCTTTCTGGACCACTGGAATGAAGGCGACGATCAGCCGCTTACGGTGCTATCCAAGCACAACCTCAATTTCGAAGCCCGGGTCAACCCCATCCCAGATGTCCGCGTCTCTCTGCTCGGTCTCTGGGCATCCGGCTCCTACTGGTTGGATGCCGCCAGCGAGGAATTCCTAAATATCCCCGCCTACTTCAACCTGGATGCCGTGCTGGCATACGGCTGGAGCCGCTATGAGACCTTTGCCAAGATCAGCAACATATTTGACAGCTACATCTATACGGAACCGGGATTTCCCTGGAGGAGTCGATATTTCGAGATGGGATTCAAGGCGGACGTATTTTTACCTTCGGCTGCGCGGTAAGGCTGGACTCCTCACGGCTTGTGGACCCGATCCGGCCGGATAGGTTCCATTTCCCCGCTGCATCGTCAACCCTCCCGTTTCGGTGACCGGACCGATAGTCCTTTTGCCCGGCGCCCCTCGCTATTAAACCAGACGAAACGTGGCCGTCTCCGGAGAATCCGGGACATCATCCAGGGCCGATAGGATGCCGTGGATGATCCGCCCTACCAGGGCCTGCACGAAATCATTCATGTCGACGGCCCGGCCGTTGACCGTCAGGGTCACGGCCGCAGTCTCCTGCAGGGTGAAGGTGACGACTTCAGGCGCAGCGGGAACGTCATCCAACGACCGGATCACAGCGCGGACGACATTGCCGACCATGTCCTGCACAAAGGCATTCATACGAATATTCGTCTGGTTGATGACCAGTTCCATGGCCGATCCTCCTCCTTTGACCTTTTGAACCAGAAATTCCACCAGCTCTTCAATCCGCCGGCGGGAAAAGCAGGGCACGCCCTGGAGGGGACGGCGTTCCGCAACCACGGCCAGCAGCTCGTCAGCCGGGATACTCGGGAGCTTCGCCGATCCCTCCGCAGCCACGGCGATCTTGGGGATTCCGCGGAGGCCCTTTCCCCCCTCGATCAGCATGATATCGACGGCCGGGAAAAAGCGCCCCGCCCACCTCCGCACATCCGGCTCAACCGGAGACGGCAGGAGAAGCGCCCACCGCTCCGGCCCCCATAGGCCTACGCCTTCCGAGCCGGCCTGCAAAAAATACTCCGAGTCCTTAACCCGGCTCCCGTCCCCCCATTGGAATCCGTGGGGGCAGCGCTTGATCACCGCCACCGAGACGCCCCGCGCCTTGAGCTTCGGGATCAGCCCCCCAATGAGGCGCGTCTTGCCCGCCCCGGAAAAACCCACGACGGCCACCATCCACGCGGCGCTCAAAGGCCCAGATCTCGGTGGATCCCCTGCATGGCCTTCAAGCTGATATCGATGAACTCATCCAGCTCCAGGCCAATGTTCCTGATCTGCTCGATATCCTCCCGCCGGGCTCCGCGGGCAAAGCTCTTTTCCTTATACCGCCGTTTCACGAATTCCAGATCCACGGATTGGAGCTTGCGGTCGGGATGCATCAGAGTGGCGGCGATGATCAGTCCGGTAAGCGGATCAACCGCGAAGATCACCCATTCCATGGCTGTTTCACAGGGGATCATTCCAGCATGGGCCCGGACGGCCCGAATGATGTCGGGATCCACACCTGTTTGCTCGAGAATCTTGACGGTCTCTTCGGTATGACGTTCCGGGCTCTTCTCGGTCAGCTCATAATCCAGGTCATGCAGGATCCCCGCCAGCCCCCATTTCTCCACATCCTCGCCGAGGCGGTCGGCCATGGCGCGCATGCAGGCCTCTACGGCCAAACAGTGTTTGATAAGATTCTTGTTGGTAAGGTGCTGTTTTACCAACGACAGCGCTTGTTCACGTTGCATGGTTCTCTCCTTTTGAGGAAATCACGGTAGGAGCCCGGACAGGGCCCGAGATTTGGATTCGAAACCAAGTCTCGGTGGCGGCATCTTCTTTCTCGTCGATCACTTGGACCCCGATGACGTAGAGCCCGGGCTCCTCGGGAAACCAGGTCCAGGTGCTCTTCTCCGACCGACTCTGGACCACGCGACGTGCTTCCTCGATCCGGACCGGCACCCATTTCCCCAGGCCGAATTGGACAAGCATGTGGCGTGTCACATGAAACTCGTACTGCGGTCGATAAAAGCCGGTGGCCAGGGCCGTGACCGTGATCTCTTCGTTGGACATCTGCGGGCTGGCCTTGGAAAACGTTAGGGTGACCTTGACATCTTTTCCCAGAAAGGAAAGCAACCCCTCCCCTTTCCTCCGGTCAAAATGAGACACGATCAGGTAGGGCGGCACCCATACGGGATTGGAACGCAGCTCGAGGGAAGCCGCATAGCGCCCGTTTTCCTGCCCGGTTTCGACATCGAAGCAGACCAAGCGGGAGGACAGAGTGGTCGCGGCAACCTTGTCTTGGATAAGAATCGGTCGAAATGGGCTGCGGGCCGGGAGGGGATTCCACCATAAGAGGGTGCCGCTGCTACGGTCGAAACAGGAGATCACGTTGTTTTTGCTGATGACGAACAACCGACGCCCATCCGTCACTGGCATCCCTTCCACGCCCCCCCCGGTTCTGGCCCTCCACTTCCGCTTCCGGTCACGGATGCCCACACAGTAAAAGTGCTGATCTCCGACACCGAAAAAGAGCCGGTCGCCATGGATTAGAAGCGCTCCCGGTTCGGAGCCCTCAAGCTCGAATCGGCCCCGCGGCCGACCGCCGGCTGTCACAAATTGGATGGTTCCGTCCCGGCATCCGAACACTACGATCCCGTCGGCGCACACAGGCGGGGCGCTGATCCCGGACTCCCCTTGATAACTCCAGACCGGGCGGCCGGACCGGCGGTCCAAGGCCAGGAGCTCACCGGACTCCGTTGCCTGGTACAGATGGGCCTCGCCCTCACATGCCGCGCCGGGAATAGGCTTCGACAGAGGCGTGTGCCACTTCAAGTTTCCCTCACGATCCAAGCCGTATACCGTTCCCTCCGTATCCCAGACATAGATTCCATCGCGGCCCATCACGACCCGTCCGTCCCCGGACGCATCCATCTTAAATTCCCAGGCCATTTTTTTCTCAACCGCATCCACACAGAAGACGATGCCGGGACGCGTGACGAAGTACAGCCTGTTTTCTTCCTGTGCCAGGGTCTCCAGGATCTCCCCCGGGAATTCGAGCGAATCGCTCTGAGTTAGAGGAAACATAATGCCCGTGGGATAGGGAGCCGGTCGAGAGTGGAAGAGTGCACAGGCCGAAAGCCCGGCCGATGCCACCCACGCGACCCAATATCTTTTCATGCCACCGGACAACTCATTTTATGCTGGATATCATAGCATTTTGACTTCGCCCCCTCAATCTTTACACACCCGGGCCAAGCTGATATGATTCGTTTGATCAGGTTATGGTCAATTACATCCTCCTTTACAAGATCCGCAAACGCGTCAAGCGGATCATAAAAGACAAAATCGAGGACGAAGAACTGGCCACTACCGAGAAATCCTGCATCGGCTGCCTGGCCGACGACATCTCTTGGGAAATCTATTACTTGCTCAAGGACGACAAAGAATAGGCGGAATCCCCTCGATCCGCCCGACGAATCAAGGCTGGTTGGTCTATCCCTCAGGATCTTCAGGGGCGGGTTTCGCGGATTCCGGGATTCCCGCCACGCCCCGTTTCCGGTCCTTGGTTCCCATCCGGATCTTCAATTTCTCCCACCACTCCATACGCTTCTTGATCTCCCGTTCCATTCCCAGGTCACCAGGTCGGTAATAGCTCCGGCCGCGCAGGCGTTCCGGCATGGTTTCCATCTCAGTGGTGGCCTCGGCACGATGATGGGCATACTGATAGTCTTTGCCGTATCCGACCTCTTTCATCAGCCCGGTGACGGGATTACGCAGGTGAAGCGGAACCGGCTCGTGGGGGCTGGATTCGACATCCTGTTGAGCCCGGCCGAAGGCGACATAAGCGCGGTTGCTCTTGGGGGCGGAAGCGAGGTAGATGACGGCCTGCGCCAAAGCCAATTCTCCCTCGGGAGAGCCCAAAAAATCAAAGGCGTCCTTGGCATCGAGGGCCAAGCTTAGGGCCGAGGGATCGGCCAAGCCGATATCCTCGGAGGCAAATCGGATGAGGCGGCGCGCCACATATTTGGGATCCTCCCCGGACGAAAGCATCCGCGCCAGCCAATACAATGAGGCGTCGACATCACTGTTGCGGAGACTTTTATGCAGCGCGGATATCAGATTGAAGTGCTCTTCACCGCTCTTGTCATACATCAGAATACGCTTTTGCAGGGCTTCCTGCACCTCTCGAGGCGTGATCTCCCCTCCCTTCGCCAATCCGGCGGCGATCTCCAGCGTGTTAAGCGCCCGGCGGGCGTCTCCATTGGCATAATCGATGATGCTCCGCAGCGCCTCGGATCCTGCGGAGAGCCCCAGGTCGCCCAGCCCGCGCTTCTTATCCGCCAGGGCTTCCTGAAGGATTCTCCCCAGCGTCTCTTCGTCGAGAGGATTCAGCACCAGCACCTTGGTCCTGGAAAGCAGGGGAGCGATGACCTCAAAAGAGGGATTTTCCGTCGTGGATCCGAAGAGAATGATATCACCCCGCTCCACAAACGGGAGAAAGGCGGCCTGCTGCCCTTTGTGGAAGCGGTGGATCTCATCGATGAACAGGACGGTGGGTTGTCCATATAACCGGCGATGATCTTCGGCTTCCTGCATCACCTGTTTGACCTCTTTTATTCCGGACAGAACGGCTGAAAAGAACATGCAGGGAAATTTGAAATGGTCGGCCAGCAGAAATCCAAGAGTCGTCTTGCCGGATCCCGGTGGACCCCAAAAGATCAAGGAAACCAGGCGGTCGGACTTGACGAATTGCGATAATATCCTACCCTCCCCCATCAGGTGATCCTGTCCATAGAACTGATCGAGGCGGGCGGGACGCATCCGTTCCGCCAAGGGGGTGTGAGGCCTCGTCGCGTGTGAAGGCATGATCTCCGGTGCGTTCATTATAGCAAAACCCGGTGGCCAACTCCATTTCGCAGGAGTCATGGTCGGTCGTATTTTCTCTCCATATCTCGCCCGGATCTGAAAATGTTTCCCGGGCCGGCATCGGCTTGACGCCGGCGTTGTTCCGTGCTAAGTTTAGCGTGGTCTGGAACATGCGATGAAACAGGACGCCAAGCCCGATAAGCTCTTCTTTCCCTTGGAGGAAATAAGCCGCCGATCCAAGCTGGACACCGACACGATCGAAGCATGGGAAAAGGAATTCTATTTCTTGAATGCCGGGCGTACCGGTTCCGGCAAGAAGATCTTCCGCCGGAAGGACCTGGATATCATCCTGCGTCTGAAACAATTGCTGGAGGCCGACGGACTGACCCTGGCTGGCGCAAAACGCAAGATCGAGGTGGAGTTCGGCTTGGCGGGCAGGACCCACATCCATCCCGAACGCTTAAAGAAGACCCTGTTCCAGATCCGGGCCCAGCTCAAAGATATCGCCACCGACCTCGATAAGCTCTGATCCCCGGATCGACCGCTCGGACTCCATCTCCTTAGCTCTCGAAACCCGGAAGGCAAAGGATCACAATCCCCGCACGTCCGCCTCCCACAGGCAGGATGCAGGCATAAAGAGACCTCAAACCGGTTGTAATTGATCGACGTTTTGCTATAATAGAATACCATTTAAGGTCGGGACGTGGCGCAGCCTGGTAGCGCACACGCTTGGGGTGCGTGGGGTCGGCGGTTCAAATCCGCCCGTCCCGACCATTTCATTTCTGGAGCCTAAATATGGAGGATTACCGAGGTCAGGTCCTGGAACTCGCCCGCCTGCTGGATTATCAATCCGGATCCGTCGTCAGTCGTGAGTTGCTTTCCCTCAAGACCGGAACCCTTACCGTGTTCGCCTTCGACAAAGGTCAAGGCCTGAGCGAACACACCGCTCCCTTCGATGCCACCGTTTTGGGGCTGGAGGGTGAGGCGGAGATAACCATCTCCGGCGCTGCCCAAAGGCTTGGAAAGGGCGAAATGCTCATCATGCCGGCCCATCAGCCGCACGCCCTCAAGGCTTGCGAGCCTTTCAAGATGCTTCTCATCATGATCCGTGCCTGAGATGCCTCCCGAATCGAACATCGATGGCCGGAACCAACCGTCTCATTCACGAAAAGAGCCCTTATCTTCAGCAGCACGCCCACAATCCGGTTGACTGGTACCCATGGAGTGAAGAGGCATTCCGGCGCGCTGCAGCTGAGGATAAGCCGGTCTTTTTGTCCATCGGATATTCCACCTGTCACTGGTGCCATGTGATGGAACGGGAATCCTTTGAGGACCAGCGGGTGGCCGATCTGCTGAACCGGCACTTCATCAGCATTAAGGTGGACCGTGAAGAACGCCCGGATGTGGACGGGGTGTACATGGACGTCTGCCAGCTGCTGACCCGAACAGGAGGGTGGCCGCTGACCATAGTCATGTCTCCGGATAAACGGCCCTTTTTCGCGGCCACCTATCTCCCCCGCTCCTCCCGTTTCGGCCGGCCGGGGATGCTGGAGCTGCTCCCCCGGATTTCCAGCCTGTGGCAGGAGCGGCGCCGGGACCTTTTGAAATCGGCGGACACCATCGTGAACGCCATGCAGCCGGGTCCTATGCCGCCGGAGGCGCGAGAGCCGGGCGAGGCGAATCTGGATTCCGCCTTCCGCGAGCTTTCCCACAGCTTCGATCGGGATGCGGGAGGATTCGGGCGCGCACCCAAATTCCCCATGCCCCATCACATCTCCTTCCTGCTCCGCTACTGGAGGCGAACCGGCCGGCCGGAAGCCTTTCACATGGTGGAAAAAACTCTGCATGCCCTGCGCCGAGGCGGGATATTCGATCACGTGGGCTTCGGATTTCATCGCTATTCCACCGATTCCGGCTGGAGGCTCCCCCACTTCGAAAAGATGCTCTATGATCAGGCCCTCCTGGCCATGGCCTACACTGAGGCCTATCAGGCGACCCGGGATTCTTTCTTCCGTTTCGTTGCTGAAGAAATCTTCACCTACGTCTTGCGTGATCTGTGTTCGCCGGAGGGAGCCTTCTATGCCGCCGAGGACGCCGACAGCGAAGGCGAAGAAGGCCGCTTCTACACCTGGACCATGGCGGAAATGAGGTCGGCACTGGACCACCGGGAATACGATCTGGCGGTCAAAGTCTTCAATCTGGAATCGCAGGGCAATTACCGGGAGGAAGCGGGAGGCGGCCGCAGCGGCCGGAATCTGCTGTTCTGGCGCACGGGGATGGATGAGATGGCCTCCGAGCTGGATATCCCCGTGAGCGGGTTGCGCGAAAGACTTGAACGCATCCGCCGTAAATTGTTGACGATCCGCAGCACCAGGGTCCGACCGCTGCGCGATGAAAAAATCCTGACCGATTGGAACGGATTGATGATCGCGGCGCTGGCGAAAGCGGCCCGCGCATGGGAGGCGGAACTCTTCCGGGATGCAGCCGTCCGCGCCGCCCGCTTCGTGCTCGACCGGATGGGAGCCGATAACGGAAAACTCCTCCATCGGCACAAAGACGGGGAATCGGCCCTCCCGGCCTATTCCGATGACTATGCCTTTTTGATCTGGGCCCTGATCGAACTGTATGAAACGACCTTCGAGACCATCTGGCTGGAAAAAGCGCTCCTTTACAACCGACAGCATCTCACAGGATTCTGGGACCGGGAGAGGGGAGGATTTTTCTTCACCCACGAGGAGGGAGAGCCTCTGCTGGTGAAGAGAAAGGTCGCCCACGACGGAGCCGTGCCCTCCGCCAACTCGGTGGCCCTGCTCAACCTCATACGCCTGAGCCGCATGACCGGGAATGCCGAATGGGAGGAAGCCGCAGCCCGTCTCGCCCGTTCCTTTGGAGGATCGGTGTCTGTGCAGGCTTCAGCCCATACCCAAATGCTGTCCGCCGTAGACTTCAGTTTGGGCCCGGCCCACGAAGTCGTGGTCGTCGGTGAAAGGGGAAGGCCCGACACGGAGGCCATGCTGAAATCCCTGAACCACAGCTTTCTGCCCCATTGTGTCCTGATGTTCATACCGGCCGGCGAATCACGGCCGGCGATCCATCGCCTGGCCCCCTACACGATCCCCATGCAGGGCCTGGGTCAGGCCGCCACCGCTTATGTATGCACGAACCATTCCTGCCGAAAGCCCACTACCGATCCTGATGAGGTCATGGCTGTTCTGCAGGAATGAACCCCACTTACGGGCGTACGGCCACTCCTCCCGGAATCACATAAGAACCTCGGACACCCTGGGCATATCGTTGAGGTTCTCCATTGATATTTTTTTGTGGATGGATACAATGGGTGTTTCAGTCATGAGATCAAACCGCAAGCCGCTCATCCTGCTTACCAATGACGACGGGTTTTACGCCGAAGGGATCCAGAGCCTCTTCGAAAACCTCCAAGACCTGGGGGAGATCTATATCGTGGCCCCCGATCGAGAGCAGAGCGCCACGTCCCTGTCCATAACTCTACATCATCCGCTCCGAGTCAAGCAAGTCCGGGACATGGTCTTCGCCGCCGACGGCACGCCCACCGACTGCATCTACCTGGCGATCCAAAAACTGCTGCCCAGCCGGCCCGATATGATCATATCGGGAATCAATCGGGGCCCCAATCTGGGGCAGCAGGATATCGCGTATTCCGGAACCGTAGGTGGAGCGGTCCAAGGAACCTTTCTTCAGATCTGCTCCCTGGCCGTATCCCACCTTCCCGATGAGGCGGGAAGATACCGTTTCGATTTCTGCGCCCGGGTGACAAAGGCGCTGGCCCGGCGCTTCCTCGAGGAGCCTCTCCCTGAGGGCGTAACGCTCAACGTCAACATCCCGGCTCCTCCGGTGGCGGGGATTCGGCCGGCCAAGCTGGGGCAGAAACGATATCATCCCGAGATCGTGATCAAAACCGATCCCCGCGGCCGGGACTATTACTGGATCGGCACCGGAACCCCCAAGGCCATCGGAGATCCGGAAAGCGACGTACATCTGATCAAACAGGGCTATGTCACCGTTACGCCGATTCACCGCGACCTGACGGCTTACCCACTCCTTAAGGAACCGGCATTGCTTGAGGTACTGGAAGATATCCAACATGAGATTGCTGCGCCGCCTCTATGATTGGGTCCTGCATTGGGCCGAGACACCCTACGGGCCGATGGCCTTGTTTTTTTTAGCCTTGGCGGAAAGCTCTTTTTTTCCGGTCCCTCCCGATGCCCTCCTGATTGCCCTCTGTTTGGGGGCCATAAAAAAATCCTGGCGCTTCGCATTGATCACCTCTGCCGCCTCTGTCCTGGGAGGCATGTTGGGATACCTCATCGGATTCGGGCTATGGGAGACGGCCGCGCCCTTCTTTTTCAAGTATGTGCCCGGATTCACCGAGACCGGCTTCCAAAAGGTGATGTCCCACTACCAGAACTCCGGTTTCTGGTATGTGTTCATGGCGGGTTTCACCCCCATCCCCTATAAGGTCTTCACCATCGCATCGGGTGTGTTCCGCCTCAATTTCCTTTTATTCCTGCTGGCATCCAGCCTAAGCCGGTCTCTGCGTTTCTTCCTGGTGGCCGGTTTGTTCCGCAAATTCGGCCCCGGCATCAAGGCCTTTGTCGATCGGTACTTCAACCTCTTGGCCGTGGCTTTCTTTGTATTGCTGTTGGGCGGATTCCTGGTCGTCAAATACCTTTTCTAGGCGACATGTGTGCCGGAAACCTTTATACTGAAAGATGATGGGAATCCAGGCTAAACTGCAGAGGGTGGAATCCGCTCTGGCGGAGCTGGAAAGCCATGGAAAAGCATGCCGGCTCTGCCCGCGCCGGTGCGCGGTGGACCGCCGAAAAGAGAAAACCGGATACTGCCGGACCGGGGGCGCCGCCTCCCTTTCCCATGCCCTGCTCCACTTCGGCGAAGAACCTGTATTGAGCGGCCCGGATCCCTGCGGCTCCGACAACCCGGTAGCCTTAGAAGAAGGCCGCGGCTCAGGCGCCATATTTTTTTCCGGATGCAGCCTTAAATGCCTGTTCTGTCAGAATCACCAAATCAGTTGGCGGGAAGCCGGCGTGGAAGTCAACGATTATGCGCTGGCGCATTCCATGCTGGATTTGCAGGAGCAGGGCGCCGCCAACATCAATCTGGTCTCTCCCACTCATGTCCTGCTCCCTATCCTCCGTGCTCTGCATATCGCCCTGCCCAGGGGTCTGCGGCTCCCCATCGTTTACAACAGCCACGGCTACGAATCGGCTGCCGTCCTCCAGAGCCTGGATGGGATTATCGACATCTACCTCCCGGACTTGAAATACGCCTCACCCAGCCTTTCGGAGAAGCTGTCGAGGGCAGCGGATTATTCACAAGCCGCCGGCTCCGCCCTTATAGAGATGTTTTGCCAGCAGCCGGTCCTGGAGATCGACCATCGAGGAGTGGCGCTACGGGGATTGATCGTCCGTCATCTCATTCTGCCCGGCCATACGGAGGACTCGCTGGTGATCCTGGATTGGCTACGCCGCCGGCTCGCCCCGTCCATCGGGCTCAGCTTGATGAGCCAGTACAGCCCGTGCTTCCTCGCCCCCGAAGACCTGCGTCGGACCATTACGCCCCGGGAATACCGAAGGGTCATGGATCATGCCATGGACCTCGGATTCGAAAACCTGTTCGTCCAGCCCCGACCCTTCCAGCCGGGAGAAAACCTGATCCCCGATTTTTCCCGAGACGAACCGTTCGTTTGGCAGAAAACGTAACCGTGAAGAGGCCGTTCCGCTCTAAGAATCACGGAGCAAAGATCGCATCTCACGCAATTTGGCTTGGATGAGCCGAACGTTGCGGGGCCCCATGCGGAAAAGATGTTTCTGAGCCTGGCTCTGGGCTTCGAGCTGAGGAGAGGAAAGGGCATAGGATTCAAGCTTCTCCTCCAACGCCACGTCTCCTTCAATAATCGGGACTCCCAGCAACTCCTCGATGGCCCGCATCAAGGTGGCGTGAAAATTTCCTTCCGGATAGCCCAGATCTCGATAGGTGCCCTGCAGTACCGGCGTCAAACGGCGGTACAGGTCGATGGTCCCCTGTGCATCCAACGAAACAAAGACCTCGGCCACGACGTCATATCTTCGATAGCCTTCCGGATCCATGTACCATGCGCCCTCAAGTTCCAAGGCGGGAAATTCGTCTTCGACTCGAAAAAAATCGATGTGCTGCCGGGGGCTCTGTCCGTTGGCGATGTTGTCCACCACCGCGACGAATTTCCGTATCAGGCTGCCGCTCATCAGCCAACGCGCCAACGTGGGGTGTCCCGAAAGGGCTCCGGCCAGCTCCCGGATGTGTTCGTCACTGGTGTCCAGTTCGTACTCCAATGCTTCAGGGATATCCCCAACTTCTTCGGCGACCGGTTCCTCCGCCGGCTGTTCCACAGCGGCCTGCTCGACCACCTCGGTCTCGGGACCGGCTTCCCCGCCTCGAAAAAAAACCAGGTATATGACCGCCACAACCGCCACCAAGACAATAAAGCTCGCACCGGCGAATATGACCTTCTTTTTCTCTTCCATTTCGGATCTCCTTTGCTGCGATTCCCGCTGGGATCAGCGCTGCTTCTTCTCTTCCATAATCTTGCCGATCCTCACATCTCCCTGCCAGGCCGTGCAGGAAATCAAGGTGCCGCCCTCCCCCAAGCGGACCGTAAGGCGACCGCTTTTCTCCGCTGAAATTTCGGAAAACTCAGAAGAGATATTTCCTTTTGGAGCCGCAGCCTGAAGGTCGGCTTGAACATCCGCTTCCAGATTAAGCAGTATGTCGCCTTGGCGGACGGTGAGACGGACTTCATCTGCTTCCCGCAGATCATAAAGAGTGGCCTGGATGGAACCTTCTTGGACGGAAGCGATCAACGAACCTGAGAAATTATCCACCACGATCGGTCCGGAGCGCAGGTCGATGTACGCCTCCCCATACAGATCTTGGATGATCACATCGCCGTCACGGGCGATGACATCCCTCAATTTGATGGATTGAGGGACGCTCAAGAAATAATCCACCACGCAGTTCTCCCCCTCCGGATCGGGACAGCGGGTATTGAGCTTGACATAATCATCGAATGCATCGTATTCGATTTTGGGCGCATGTTTCATCCAGTCCCGATTCCATAGTTCGATCCGGAACTTGTCGGGCAGCGGGATCAGCTTCTCGGCATAGATCTGCAGGCTTTCATCTTTCCAACCGGAAATCTCGATATTGCCGTCGAAGTTACGTATGGAGAGGGTTCCTCCGGAGGGAAAGACATCGGAACGGCGAAATGTATCCACCGGAGGATAACCCCCCGGCTCATACTGATCGACCACCATCAGGCAGGCCGACCACGCTCCCATCAGGATCAACCCTATCGAAATCAAGCCGATGGACTTTTGCATGGATCACTCCCTTGTCTGTCTCTATTATACGCTGAACAGAGACAAAATTTCCAGGCTTTCCGACCCGCCCCCTACTCTCCCACCCTACCTAACGCCAGGATGCGCTAAGCATTCGGCCGACCCGCTAAAAAAAGAACCACGGTCTCATCGTTCGGAACCAGGGATAATCATGTGTTTAGGAGCCGGGATTCCTGGATTACAAGGGAAACACTTGAACCGGATTTGACTTTTTGTCATAGTACTGGGGATGAAAGTCTACACATCAGGAGGCCAAAGTTGGGTGGACTATTTGGTGTCGTCTCAGAATCGGACTGCGTGAGCGATCTCTTCTACGGAACCGATTACCACTCGCATCTCGGGACCCGGCGGGGCGGTATGGCGGTCAAGCATCCGGAAGGATTCACCCGCTTCATTCACAATATCGAGAATGCCCAATTCCGATCCAAATTCGAGGCCGATATCTCACAGATGGCCGGAAACCTCGGCATCGGCATCATCAGCGATTACGAAGACCAACCGCTGCTCATCCGATCACATCTGGGGAATTTTGCCATCGTGACCGTGGGAGTGATAAGGAATGCGCTGGAGTTGGCGGAACACGCATTCCGCCGACAAACCGTCCATTTCGCGGAAATGAGCGACGGAGAGATCAATCCCACCGAGCTGGTCGCCGCGCTCATAAGCCAACATTCCTCTTTCGAAGAGGGGATTCGAGCCGCCCAGTCGGCCATTGAAGGCTCCTGTTCCTTGCTCCTGTTGACCGAACACGGCATCTATGCCGCCCGTGACCGATTGGGGCGTACGCCCATTATTCTGGGGAAGAAAGACGGTGCCATGGCCGCGACACTGGAGACCTGCGCATTCCCCAATCTGGAATTCGAGGTCGAACACCGTCTAGGACCGGGAGAAACGGTCTTCTTCGACTCCCATGGATACGAACAAAGAGTCCCTCCCGGGGAGCGGCTGCAGGTGTGCGGTTTCCTGTGGGTGTACTACGGTTATCCGGCTTCCAGCTACGAAGACATAAACGTGGAGAGCGTGCGCTACCGCTGCGGAGCCACCCTGGCACGCAGAGACGATACGCCCGTCGACCTAGTCGCAGGCATCCCCGACTCCGGGACCGGGCACGGCCTCGGATACGCGGCTCAATCCGGCATCGCATTCCAGCGTCCTTTTGTCAAATACACACCGACCTGGCCCCGCAGTTTCATGCCTCAGGACCAACAGGTCCGCGATGTGGTCGCTAGAATGAAGCTGATCCCGGTACGCGAACTGATCGAGGGCAAACGCCTGCTTTTCTGTGAGGACTCCATTGTACGGGGGACTCAACTCAAGGACACCATACAGCGCTTATATGCCGCCGGTGCCCGCGAGGTTCATATGCGTCCCGCCTGCCCTCCCCTGGTGTACGCATGCAAATTCCTGAATTTTTCCCGGTCCCGGTCCGAGCTGGACCTGGCCGCCCGCACAGCCGTTAAGGAGCTGGAAGGCGACCACCCGGAAGACCTGAAACGCTATGCCGACCCGGACTCTCCCGAGTACCTCGGCATGATCGCCGCCATCGCCCGGAGGCTCAACCTCACCAGCCTGAAATACCAGCGCCTGGATGACCTGGTGGAGGCCATCGGGCTCCCGAAATCCGACGTCTGCACCTACTGCTGGGATGGAGAAGAGTGACAGTGACCGCTCCGTGCGCGTTGCACGGACGATCAATGGGATGTCAGGTGGCTGTAGAGCAGCTCTAAAGCGATTCCAAAATCCGAACCCGCCATCGTCAGGTGAATTTCCGTCTGATCCAACTGCCAGAGAGTCTGATAGCTCAACTGGCCGAGGCTGACCGCCTGTCCCCAGCGGTTGGGATCATCCTTCATAACCGGGTCGTGCCAGATCTTACGCTCTTGATGCGGCCGTCCGTACTTTTCCGTACAAAAATCGTTGATGCGCAGGTATTCTTCGATGTAGCGGATCTTCTGTGCATATTCGTTGGTGAAGATATAGCGGGTCCGAGTGAGTCGGTCGCGAAAAAAGGTGTATTCGATGCGGCAGGCTCTATCCATCACCCGGCTCTTGTAGCTCAGAATCTTGGCTCCGTCGCGCATTTCGATACGGAGCGGCTCACCGCTCAAATGGATGAGGTCATCGCTCAGCATGCCCCATCGCACACCGCCGACGGCCGGCTCCGGTCGAGCCGCCTTATTTCCTTGGTCGGAATTACCGGAAAAAGAAACCGAGCGGGTTTGCTGGTACAGTTTGGTGACGGAGGAGTCACGCACATAGCCCGCTCTGAGAGTTCCATTTTTCGGGGAGGGAAAGTAGACATAATTCCATTCCCGCTTAAATTTTCGGCTGCTGGCCAGGATCAGAACCTCTCCCCGGGACAAGGTGGCGATGACGGCTGACCGTATATTCGGCTGCATATGGATATCGGCCTGGACGGCGGACACCTCCAGCCGCTTATCGAGTGCCAGGAGCCCGACACACGAACACAGCGCGCCCAGGATCACTCCCCGGATGATATGGTTTTTTCCCGATGATCTTATGGACATGATTTCTCCCGTTTTCCTTATGGATCGATCTCGGCGGAAATCCCTCTCAGCGGGAGTTCCGGCCGGAACATCCTACTAGTGTCGCTGGTTGGGGATGGATTTGCAATCCTCTTTAAGGGTGAATTTTTGGGGTCGCCGTCTCATCTCAGGAAAGTGTTTGCCCAGGCCTCAGGCGGAATTCTTGCCTTTAATTTAGGGTGGGCGAGACCGGAGGGCCATGGAATCCCTCCTTCGCCTCGAGACCGCGGTATCAATACTCGGGGATGAGGTCTTCGGCCTTCAAATCGGAGCTGTATCGGCAGTGAACGTTTCCACCTTTGCTCTTGGCGCCATACATGGCTAGATCCGCGGCCTTCATCAAGGCCTCGGAATCTTTGCCATCGGAAGGATAAAAGGCGACTCCGATGCTGACCGTGATGGGGATCTTGAAGCTCTCCAAGTCAAAGGGTTTTCGTAAAACCTGCAGGATGCTTTCGGCGATTCGGAACGCGTCATCTTCCTGGGAGATGTCCGGCAGCACGATCGTGAACTCATCTCCCCCGATGCGGGCGAGCGTGTCCGATTCCCTCAGGATGGATTTCAGTCGGACGCCCACTGCCTTGAGGAGCTGATCTCCAACGGCGTGTCCCAGAGTGTCGTTAACCCTTTTAAAACGGTCCAAGTCGATGTTCATCAACGCGATCTTTTTGCTGTGCCTTCGGGCCCGGGCCAATTCCTGGGCCAGCCGGTCGTAGAGCAGCAGCCGGTTGACGAGATTGGTCAGCGGGTCGTGCGTGGCGGTATGGATCAACTGGCGTTCCGCCAGCCGGCGGGGAGATATATCGCGGGCCACGACACACATGACCTTCCTGTCTCGGTAACCGATAAGATTGACACTGATCTCCACCTCCACCACCGTTCCGTCTTTGCGGCGGAACCGGCGTTCGCCGATGAAATGGGGCCGTTCCTCGAGGATCTGTAGGATTTTGTGGTAGATGTCTTCCTGTTCTATCTCCATGAAATCGTACAAGCTCAGCCCGGAGATCTCCTCCGGTGAGTAGCCCAGCAGACGCAGCACGGCCCGGTTGGCTTCCAGAATGACCCGCGTGGCGACGTCCGCCAGCAGGATGCACAACGTGCTCTGCTGCATAACGGCGCGGTAGCGTTCCTCGCCGTCTCGCAGCGCCACCTCCATCAATTTTCGCTCCGTGATGTCCCTCATCTCGCAGATATACCCGAAAAAATCTCCCTTGACAGGTTTATAGAGCGTCAAACGGGCATTGAACCAGAACTCATGCTTCTTGATGGGGAGGAAAAAATCGAATTCCTGGATACCGCCTAGGTCCTCGAGCGCGTTCATGGCCTTCTGAAAACGCTCCGCCAATTCCGGGGGCAACACGTCATGGATGTGTTTTCCCAAGAACTGTTTGGGAGGCAAGAAAAGATCCTCACGGTTGGGATCCTGAAAATAGCGGATGAAGCTGCCGTCCAGTCCGATCACGAAGACCAGGTCGGCCATGGAGCGGAGGAGGGAAAGGAGGTTGTCCTCGGTCCGGCGCAGGGATTCTGCGCTGAGCTTAAGCTCCACTACCGCCGATTCGAGGGTCGATATCTTGTCCTGCAGCAACTCGATTTCCTGCTGGAGTTCTTTCTTGTTTTTTTCCACGATTCCGGCCTCAAAGGATGCAAGCCCGCCCGGTAAAGCAGGAGGGTCGAAGGTATGCTAAAACACCCGCCGCAAAAAGGCAATAACCGGAAAGGGTGAGAGTGGGGGTGAATTGTGTTTTCTCGGAGAATTGATTATCATGCAGGCTAATATCGGAAGAGACTCTGCGATGGACCCGCTGAATATACTCATGCTTTTCGGCGCCGGCGCAGTGGCCGGATTCATCAACGTCAATGCGGGAGGCGGATCGAGCCTCTCGCTTCCCGCACTGTACTTCCTGGGATTGGACTGGGCGACCGCCAACGGGACCAACCGGATCGCTTTAATCCTGCAGAACATCTTCGCGGTGGGGGGATTTCAGAAAAACCGCGTGTTCGAACTCAAGTCCAGTCTCTTCTTGGCGATCTTCACCCTGCCGGGAGCCGTGGTGGGAGCCCTGATGGCCACAAGGATCTCGAACCTTCTGTTCCAACGCATCCTGGGCGTGGTCCTGATTTTCGTGGTGCTCTCGCTGTTCCTTACCCGATCCTACAGCCGGATTCGGAGTCAAGCGGGGCGGCGGAGCCGGCTGGTCTACCCGGCGCTCTTCTTCATCGGCTTCTACGGAGGTTTCATCCAACTGGGAGTGGGATTCCTTTTTATGGCGGCCCTCTACCATCTTCTTCGCGAAAACCTGGTCAAGGTCAACATGCACAAGGTGTTCATCATCTTGATCTACACCATCGCGGCTTTGTCGGTTTTTGCCGTGACCGGCCATGTGAACTGGACCTACGGCTTGATACTGGCCAGCGGAAACGCTCTGGGCGGGTGGTGGGGTGCCCATGCGGCGGTTAAAGGCGGCGAAAGGTTCATCCGGATCGTTTTGGCGCTGGGTATTATCCTCATCGCCCTAAAACTGTTCGAAGTGCTTTAGGGATCTTTATAGTACCAGCGAGCCAGCCGTTCGGGCCGAACTCCCAGCTTGTATCCCCAGAAAGTGAGTCGATTACGAACAAGTGCTTGTATACCCCCCAAGCGCTCAAAGCGTCGGGCCGATGTCCTGACCGGTGATGGGAGATAAACCAGCCGACCCAACCGCCGCATCCGCTTAATAAACTCCACATCTTCCATCAACGGGATCTCCGCAAAGCCTCCGCTCAGCGCAAAGACCGAAGCCCTCACAAAGTAAGCCTGATCCCCATAGGGAAGGCGGAAAAGGCGCGTGCGCAGGTCTACGGTCTTCTCGAGGGTGCGCAGGAAAAGGGAGGAAGGGAAAAACCGCATGCGGAAGTATCCACCTACCACCCTAGCATCACGCAGAGCTGCGCGAATAAGCGAAACATAGCCGGCCGGCATCAGGGTATCGGCGTGCAGGAACAGCAGGATCTCGCCGCGAGCGTTGCGGGCGCCCGCGTTCATCTGAATTCCTCTGCCGGGACGGGTAATCATCACCCGTGCTCCCGCTTTTTCAGCCACCTCGGGGGTGCGGTCCCTGCTGCCTCCGTCGACGACGATCACCTCCCCCTCCGATCCGCAATCGAGACGGGACAGGGTTTTGCCGATGTGCACTTCCTCATTGCGGGTCGGAATCACGACACTCAAGGCTGAGCGTTCGGCACGGTGCCAGAAATCAAGGTCCTGCGGACGATCCACGTCAGGCAGCGGAGCCAGTTCCCTAACCAGAAGGCCGGCCGAACCGGCTTTTGCCAGGGTCTGAGCGTAGACCTGCCGTCCACCCCAATCGATCCCGGAGAAAAGCTCCTCCGCCATGCCGCGCAGTCCCAGAAGATAATAACCGCCGTCATGGGAAGGGCCGAGTACGACGTCATAGTTGCGGAGCGACAGGAAAGCGAGGCGGAGATGTGCGCTGCTGAGACCCGGGCAGTCGCTGCCGATCAGGACTATTCGGCGCTTTCCCGCCGCAAATCCGGCCCGAAAGGCATGGCCCATCCGCTCTCCCAGATCTCCTCCACTCTGCGGACGGTAGACCCACGGATCCCCCAACCAGTTCCGCATACGAAGGAGATCGCCACCACTGTAGCAGACCTCCAGACATCCGGGCTTGGCCATGCCGCTGCCCCGGGCCGCCCACAGGGTATGTTCTGTCATGCGGCGATGAAGCTCGGCCGCGCCCTCAGGCCCCAAGGCGGGGATCAACCTGGTCTTGGTCCGGCCGGGATCCGGATACCGGGTGAAGATGATCAACCTTCGCCGATCCATGCCGCGCCTACCGCCTCCAGCGGAACCAGCGATCGAGCCATCTCTTCAGGCCCGGCGAGAGTTTCTGCACATAATACTGGGCAGCCGCCTGCCTGATCGCCTCACTTTGGGTGGGATAAGGGTGGATGACATTGTTCAGGATCTTGAGTCCGGCGCCAGAAACCATGGCCTGGGTCAGCTCGCCGATCATCTCCCCGGCGTGGGAGGAAACCACCGTCGCCCCCAAGAGCCTGTCCTTTCCCTTCTTGACATGGAGCTTGACGAATCCCGTCTCCTCGCCATCCAGGATGGCACGATCCACGTCTTTGAATTCCTTGACGAAAGTATCACACGCTATCCCCCGAACCTTCAGGTCTCGCTCGTAGAGCCCCACATGCGCCACTTCGGGATCGGTGTAGGTGCACCATGGAATTGTAAGCGATGTATGCTTCTTGCTGTTGAGAAACAGTGCGTTTTGAATCACGATTCGGGCGGTCGCATCGGCGATGTGGGTGAACTTGTAGGGAAAACACACATCCCCGGCTGCATAGACGGCCCGGTTGGTGGTTTGCAGGAAATCATTGACCTGAATGCCCTCCTTGAGATCATATGCCACATGGGCCGCCTCCAGATTCAGGCCTTCCACATTGGGAACCCGTCCCACGGCCGCCAGGATTTCATCCGCGGCGATGGCTTCTATTCCGTCCTCCCCCTCCACTACGGCCCTTTTCTCCTGTCCTTCCAGGGTAACGTTGCGAATCCTGGCGCCTATCAGCACCCGGATCCCTTCCCGCTCGAAGGTGCGGGCCAGGATGTCGGCCGCATCCCGATCTTCCCGCGGGAGAAACTGGTCGTCCAGCTGTACGATGGTGACTTCCGACCCCAAACGTCGAAAGGCCTGCGCCAGTTCGCAGCCGATAGGCCCGCCGCCAATGATGAGCCAACGATTCGGCCTCTCGACCAGGGAAAAGACCGTTTCGTTGGTCAGATAACCGGCCGCTTCCAGCCCGGGGATGGGAGGCCGGGCCGGACGTGCGCCGGTGGCGACCACCGCCCGCTTGAAGCGCAGAGTCCTTCCTTCCAGCTCGAAGGAACAGCGATCCCTGAACCGCCCTCTCCCCAGAAAAAGATGGACTCCCAACTCCTTGAGTCGTGCCTCCGAGTCATGCCGGCTGATACGGGCCCGCAGCCGGCGCATGCGCTCCATGACCCGCTGGAAATCCGCTTCAGCTTGCCCGTGGATCTCGACGCCGTACTCGGCCGCCCGCCGCAGCTCGCCCATTACGCGGGAAGAACGGATGATCGCCTTGGAAGGGACGCATCCGAAGTTCAGACAGTCTCCGCCGATCAGGTAGTCTTCCACCATCGCTACCTTGGCGCCCATGGAGGCCGCTCCCACGGCCGCCACCAATCCCGCGGTACCCAGTCCCACCACCAGAAGATTGTACACCGGCTCGGGATCGGGATTCTCGTAGCCGGAGGGATGGACATGGGAGAGGAGTTCGCGGTTGTGCGCGTCATCGGGAGGAAGAATGATGTCCCGGAATGTGGTCATGAGAGTCGTTCTCCTTGGAAGACATTTTTTTGCGCGCCTCCCGCACCAGCATGGTGATGATGGCGAGGGTGAGGGTCAGGATGCCGATCAGAAGCCAGGGGATCCTTCCCTGTGCTGCGGTCCGGGTGACGGTGTCGGCCCCCACCACATACAAAATGGTGCCGGGCAGCATACAAAGCCAGGACCAAAACAGATAAACGCGGAACCGCACCCGCGTGAGTCCGAATCCGTAATTCAGGAGGTTGAAAGGAAACAACGGAACCAGGCGCGTGATGGCGACGATGATGGAACCATGCTGTTCGGTCATGAGATCCAGCCGGTGGAACCTGGGATTTCGTTCCATCCGCTCGGCGACCGCTTCACGAGCCAGGTGCCGGGCGATCAGAAACGCGAGGCCGGCCCCGATTGTCGAGCCCACGCTCACCAGAAGCACGCCCAAGAAAGAGCCGAACATGACCCCGGCCATGATGGAAATCACCGACCCGGGAATCGCCAGGACCACGGCGGCGATGTAGATCGAAAGATAGACCACGGGCCCCAATGCCCCCAGCGATTGGATCCACTCGCGCAGTTCTCCCAAACGGCCGCCCAAATGAAAAACGCGCGCCAACACCAAGAAAGCCACCAGCATGGCCAACAACAACACCGGCTTGGCCAGGCTGTGTCGACGCCTCATGGATATTCCCAACGCTTGAAGAGAATTCGGCTATTGATCATTCCGAAACCAACGCCCCTCCGCAGGAGGACCCGAAACCGGCGGCACATCCAAAGCAGTGATTCCCGGTCCGAATGATCCGGCTGCGCAGGAGTCGGGCATCGAAATTCGCGATGTTCTCCGGAACTCCCTCGGAAAGAGAGAGGCCGAGGGCCAGGTTGAAATCGCAGTCGAACAGCCTCCCGTCCCATGCCACGCAGATCTGATGGCGGCACATCAGATCCTGCACGGTTTGGCAGTTGAAGGCATCGCTGAGAAGGCGCATGTATTCGCCGTGTTTATCCTGGTGTTTGAGGCCCTCCCAAAACCGTCCGATAGGCATGTTGGTGATGGTCAATAAGCGCGTGAAGCGGATTCCGAAGCGCCCTTTCAGCTCGCGTCGGTAATCCGCTTCCAGGTGCTCTTGACGGGGCGGCAGGAAAGGACCGTCGGGATTATAAACCAGGTCGAGGATCAGATCCGGATCGACCCCATATTCCAATTCATTGAGGCGCTGCAGGGCTGCAATGCTATTGGCATAGGTTCCGGGACCGCGCTGGCGGCAGACCTTCTCCTCCAGATAACACGGGAGAGAGGCCACCAGGCGCACACGATGGGCGCGAAAAAAGCTTGGAAGCTCCTCGTTTCCCTGCTCGAGTAGGGCCGTGAGGTTGGTCCGGCACTGGACAGTCAGGTTCGCGCGGCTGAGATCCTGGATGAACGGCCTGAGATCAGGATTCAATTCCGGAGCACCTCCGGTGATGTCGACCAATTCGGGACGGATCGTTTGGGCCGCTGCCAGGACGTGTTCCATGGTGGCGCGGTTCATGAGCTCCGTCCGGTCGGGGCCGCATTTCAGGTGACAATGGGAACAGTTCAGGTTGCATTTGAATCCCACATTGACCTGCAGGATCCGAAGCGCGGTGTTCTGCATGCTCAGCCGACAGTCGTGCCGGACGCGCAGGTCAAAGGCGTTCACCCCCCCACCTCACATTCTCTCCGGATGTTAATCGAGTTAGACATGGTATGGACCTGTAATTATAGCAGATAAGCCCATCTTTGTGAGGATGCTTCTGAATGCTCCGCAGCCCTGATGGTCTGAATAACGGATTCATTCGAACCGATAGACATGGCCCTCGAACTCGACAGGCGTGAAGTGCTGGATGAAGCGGTCCAGGGTGGAGGCAAAGATATCGCGGCTCCGGTTCAGGTTTTCGGTGAGGACGTCGACCGGAGTGGGCTGGGAACGGACTCCATTAGCATAGTCCACCCCGAAACCGATCAGGGCATAGGGAAGCTCCAGTTCGCCGGCCAGCACCGCCTCCGGGCCGGCCGTCTGGCTCACGCCATCCGCATGAGCCAGCAGCATCCGGACTTCCGGAGCCGAGTTGAACCGCGGCCCGTTGACATGGGCGTAGACGGCTTCGGTCAACGGATCCTCGGCGGCCGTAATAAGCTGCTCCCTCAGCCGCTGGGAAAACGGCCGGTCGAAGATGAAATGACCGCGCAGCGGATCCCCGGGCCGATCGTGCACCGTACACAAATCCCCTTCCGGGAGTCGATTTTCCGGAAAGAATAGATCCGAGAATACGATCATCCGTCCCAAGGGGATTTCAGGATTCAGAATCCCGCAGACGGTGGTGGCGATCACGGCCGCCACGCCCAACTCTTTCATGGCGGTCAGATTGGCACGGTGATTGATCATATTGGAAAGCCTTCTGTGGCCGGCTTCATGCCGCGCCAGGAAGGCCACCCGTTGCTCGCTACGGCTGCCCACCATCACGGAAACATCTCCGAAGCGGGTGGTAATTTCGATCGTCCTTGGATCTTCCAGCCCCGGGAAATCATAAAATCCGGAGCCGGATATGACAGCAAGATCCGCCTTTGTCATTTTTCCTCCTCGCCTGAAATGATGGATCGCGACAGCCGCAGCGCCGGCCTTTGGCTCCTGACCCCGGGTTCTTCAGTCCCACAGAGTAAGCATGTCAACCATGACTATAAGGCGCACTACACCATGGTACCGCCGTACCGGCCAGAATCGCTGAAAAAGTTACGGCGTAATCCGATGTCCTCCCTCCAACTTGGGAAAGTCTCCCAACCGATGTGCTTATAGCAAAGCAGGACGCTGACGTCAAATCGGGAATGAAGAGGGAGGGAAGTATGTGTAGGATTTCCGATTCCGATGCGAGGCCATAGGACCGGCTTCACAATCTAAAAAAAAGGAAGCCCGACCGGGCTGAGGTGTTGAGTGTTCCCGATCGGGCTACGCTTCGTATCGTCATGCACTAAAAGCCGGGGAATATGGTGAATTGAAAGTAGGAACTCCGCTCCGGCCGGTCCAAGGGACGGACGTAAGACACTCCCAGCACAATGGCGCCGAAGAGGTTCATCCGGATTCCAGCCCCGACGCTGGAAAGCGGCTTCATGTCTCCGCCCATGAACCAAGGGCGGCTGTCGCCCTGATGGCCGGCATAATCCCATGCCAGCCCCGAATCGAAAAAGGCCACGAAATCGATGGGCCATACGCCGTACCAGCCGCTGCCGATTCCAAGGATCTGAAACAAAGGGAATCGCAGCTCCAGGTTGGCTACCAGGATCTTCTCCCCCAGCAGACGATTATAGACATCACCCTCATTCGAAGAGAATGAGCTGTAGTTGTAGCCGCGGATCATGTTCTCGTAGCCCATGAAGATGGGATAGAAGCGGTTTTCGTCATCGGAAAGGCCGTAGCGGCCGTAGTGCATCATGCGAAAAGCCAGGGTGAAGGGCCGCACCGGCATGATGTATTTCCGGTAATCGGCCATGAGGTTCCAGTAGTTGAGGGTTCCGATATAGGGGGAGACCTGGAGCATGTAGCTCTGTCCCAGGATGGGCGCCGTAGCACCGAAGATGGCGGTATCATAGACCAGCGCAGCGTTGGCGTAGCCCAAGTAGAGGGACTCGGGTGCGCCCAGGTCCTCTTTTCTTTTATCGAGCAGGATGTTGGTACCCATATCGTAGATCCGGGACCGGAGCTCATATTGAAAGTCGATGGTGCGGAATCCGCCCCAGAGCTCGACGCGCTGGGCCCGGCTGAGGGGATAAGCCGCATAGGTGGAGGCATCGTAGTACACCTGCCGGAAGATGAGTTCCT
>Ga0180438_10001896_pt1 | contig 35755 bp, 33 predicted proteins | sample SS_ome_12_FD_132455 | JGI IMG/M metagenome (GOLD analysis project Ga0180438, IMG submission 132455) | Hypersaline lake sediment archaeal communities from the Salton Sea, California, USA - SS_3_D_2 metaG | ecosystem: Environmental > Aquatic > Non-marine Saline and Alkaline > Hypersaline >... | reverse complement strand
TGACTTAAGCTCTCTATTTACATATAATTATGGTTGGTTTTTTGTGCGCGATGCAATGTTAGAGCTGTCAGATGAGTCCACATGCGAGGAAAAAATTAGGTCAACTTCTGTGCGAAAAATCTTACCTCGATGAGACGAGGCTGGATTTTGCGCTTGGAGAGCAGAAGCAGCAATATCGTCGGCTGGGACAGCTTCTGCTTGAACTGGGCTTTGTAACGCAAAGTCAGTTAGGTGAGGCACTTGCGCTTCAGGCAGGCATCGAGAGAATAGAGCTGAGCGAAATATCCGTGAGCAGTGAGGTGATAAGCCTTGTTCCAGCGGAGCTTGTGAGCAAGCACAACATCATGCCGTTGTGGCGTGAGAACGGTCGGCTGGCGGTAGCGATGACGGACCCTTTTCAGCCGGAGGCGATGGAGGATTTGCGGCTAGTGAGCGGTCATGCGGTTGAGCGTTACTGGGCGGATCCGGCGGAAATGGAGCACTCAATTCTGAAGTTTTACGGGAGCAACGTTGCGAGGATGCTTGATGATCTGGCGCCGGTGGATGCGAGGTCGGAGTCCGGGGCTGGTAACGGCGACTATTCTCCGGCGAAGCTTCACGAACTGGCACGTGAGCCTTCGCTGGTAAACCTTGTGAACCTTGTGATACTGGAGGCAATCGAGGGTCGTGCGAGCGACATCCACATCGAGCCTTTCGCGCATGAGGTGAAAATCAAGTACCGGATAGATGGTGTTCTTGTGGAAAAGACGCCGTCGTCAAAACGACTTCAGGCTGCAATAATATCGCGTGTGAAGATAATGGCGGAGATGAACATAGCGGAGCGATTCGTTCCACAGGACGGTCACATCGAGTTTTTGGGCAAGAAGGGTAAGGTGGATATTCGTGTATCGACGGTTCCGACGATATTCGGGGAATCGATAACGATGCGAATTCTGGACAGGTCGGCGTCGCTGATGGAGCTTGGGGACCTTGGAATGAATTCTCAATGCCTCGAGGGATTCGATCATTGTCTGCACAAGGCCCACGGTATCGTTCTTGTGACGGGTCCTACGGGCAGCGGGAAGACGACGACGCTGTACGCGTCGCTGAACAGGATATATTCGCCGGCGTTGAAGATAATAACGATCGAGGAGCCTGTTGAGTATCAGCTTGAGGGTATAATCCAGATGCCGGTGAATCCGAAGAGAGGTCTGACGTTTGCGACGGGTCTTCGGCATATACTTCGTCAGGATCCGGACATAATCATGGTTGGTGAAATCCGCGACAGGGAGACGGCAGACATATCGATTCGCGCGGCTTTGACGGGGCATCTTGTTTTCTCGACGCTTCATACGAACGATGCACCGGGTGCGGTGACCCGGCTGATCGATATGGGCGTGGAGCCGTTTCTGCTTGCAAGTTCCTTAGAGACGGTTCTGGCACAGCGTCTTGTGCGTCAGATTTGCCCGGAGTGCAAGAGAGCATACAGGCCGGATGAGAGCCTTGTCAAAAGCCTTAGTAGCTCGGGAAGAATAAGCGGCGATACGAAGTTTTATCATGGCACGGGGTGCAACGAGTGCATGCAGACGGGGATGAGAGGAAGAACGGGGATATTCGAACTGCTTCGGATAACCGAGCCGCTGCGTGAATTGATAGCAAGAAAGCCGACGGCCGAGCAGATTACCAAGGAGGCGCCGTCAGATCACGTGAGCATGCGGCACGACGGGACGGCCAAGGTGAGAAGGGGCGTGACGACAATAGAGGAGGTGTTGCGAGTTACACAAGGCGTTGGGGAGGAGGAGTAGTCAAACAGGGTTGAGATTCGGGAGTGATGAGCGGCAAGGTATGGGCCGGTTCAGCTACAAAGCGGTCGAGAGGGGCGGGGGGCACGTGAGCGGTACAATCGAGGCAGCCGATCGCAGGAGCGCGGTATCGGGTCTTGCCGAGAGCGGGCATTTTGTGGTTGAATTGAGGGAGGAGGTTCGCAGTGCGCAGGCGGCTGGCGGGAAATCACCGGTGGATTTTTCGAGGCTGGTGAGCTTTGGGGCGGGCAGGACAAGCAAGCGTGAGATTCTGGCGATGACGAGTCAATTGAGTACGGCGCTGCGTGCGGGGCTTCCGCTTTTAACGGGGCTTGAGATCATTCGGGATCAGCAGCACAAGGCGGGTATGAGGGAGCTTCTTGACCGGATAGCGGGGTCGGTCAGTTCGGGGCAATCTCTTTCTGAGGCGATGGGCGAGCACAAGCAGGTCTTCGGCCCTCTTTATCTTTCGATGATACGCGTTGGTGAGACGGGGGGGATTCTGGAGCAGACGACGGCTCAGCTTGCGGGTCTTCTGGAAAGGGACGAAAAGATAAAGACGAATATGAGAAATGCGTCGGCGTATCCGATATTTGTATTGTGCCTGGGGGTGGTGTCGGTGATAGTTATAATAACGTGGATATTGCCGCGGATTCTGAATGCGATGGTTGGTGGTGTCGAGCTTCTGCCGTGGCCGACGCGGGTGCTGATGGGCCTGAGCGGATTTGTTCGTGATTACGGTATAGTTCTTGCGATTGTTTCAGGGGTGGCGGTTTATTGGTTTCGCAAGTGGTCAAATACGAGCGGTCGGCTGGCGTGGGACAGTTTCAAGCTTAAGATACCAGTGCTTGGCACGGTTCTTCGGACGATAGCGGTAGGCAGGTTTGCGAGGACGCTTGGCGCGCTGACCAGAGGGGGTGTAACGATTCTGGAATCATTGGGGGTGGTTCGTGACACGCTGGGGAACGAGCTTTTGGGCAGGGAGATCGACAACGTGAGCGAGAAGGTCAAGGGTGGATCTGCGCTGGGGGAACCTTTAGGCGAGTCGGGTTATTTTCCGCCGCTTCTTGTGCAAATAGTCTCGATAGGCGAGCAGACGGGTGAGCTGGATGAGCTGCTTCTGAATGCTGCCAATACTTTCGATGAGGAAGCGGACGCGGCGATAATGAGGTTCATAGCGGTATTCCCGGCGGTATTGATATTCTTTCTGGCCCTGGTGATACTGTTCATAATAGCGGCGATGCTGCTGCCAATCGTTATGATGCAGCTTAGTGCGGGCGGAATCAGAATTTAACTGGGAGAACGTGTAAGGTGGACAGAGAACATAAAGGATTTACGCTTGTGGAAGTGCTGATAGTGGTTCTTGTGATATCGATGCTCGCTGCATTTGTTGCTCCGAGATTTTTCAGGGGTCTTGGGAGGACACGGCGGGACATAGCGAGGAGCAAGATGGCGATCATCGAGAGCGGGCTTGGTCTTTTTTACAGAGACTGCGGGCGTTATCCTGACGATTCGGAGGGTCTGGACGTATTGATTTATGCTCCGGAGGACGCTGAGGACAAATGGAACGGGCCATATCTGAAGCAAAGCGATTTGCTTGATCCGTGGGATAACCGGTACGAGTACGTAGAGGACGGTGAGATCAATCCGGGTCTGTTCGATTTGATAAGCTACGGTGCGGACGGACAAGAGGGTGGCGAAGGTGACGACGCGGACATCTATAACGAGTAGGACAGGCGATCGCGGGACAGCGGCGAGGTGGAAAGGCAACGCCAGGGGGGAGGCGTGTGGTTTTACGATCGCGGAGATTCTGATTGTCGCGGCGATAATCGCGCTAATGGCAGCGGCAGGAGGAGGTATTTACATCGGGACTTACAGGCACGGGCTGGTGAAAAAGTGCGCGCGGGATTTTCTGCTTACGGCGCGATACGCGAGAATAGTGGCGGTTGAGCATCAAGCGCCGTGCAGGCTGGAGATAGATGAAGAGAACGGACGGTTCTGGCTGAGCGTTGATATGCCAAACGAAGAAGGCGAGGAAACGGAAAGGCTGATAGTGCGTGATTTCTACAGCAAGCCGGTCGAATTGGGCGGTGATGTGAGGTTCGAGAGCGTTCAGGTGCAATCGGTCGATTTGGAGCAACGTGAGATAGTTTTTCGGCCCGACGGGAGTGCGGAATCGGCAGTGATTCAAATTGGCGACGGGGACAACCATTATTCGGTGAGTATTTCGGCGGCGACGGGCAAGGCAAAGGTTTACTTCGGGACGAGCGATGAGGTGGAGGTTAGCAGTATAGATCTGGACGGGTAATGAGAATGCGGGCGGCAAGGTCGAATAAAGGTTTTACACTGGTAGAGACAATACTGGCGAGCGTGATTTTCTGCGGTGCGGTGCTGGCACTTGGCACAATCAGCACGCGTGCGCTGAGCCAGAGCAAGCTTAACCGGCAATATGAGACGGCGTCGTCGCTTGCCGACCAGCAGCTTTCTCTGATCGATTATATAGGAGTCGAAGATTTTATCCTCTCGGGCGAAACGGAAGGGTGGTACGAAGTGCCCGACCAGCGTTATCGGTGGCAGGTGGTTACACAGTCATTGGGTATTGACAACCTTTACCTGGTGAATGTCACCGTGGGCTGGGTCGACCGAAGCCGCGTGCACAGCGTATCAGTGGAGACGCGTCTTAACGGAAGGGGCGGGGTTCTTGAATTGGCTGGGTTGTAAGTGTTCGAATACGAGGACACGGCGTTGAAAAAGAGCGGTTTTACACTGGTTGAAGTGATACTCGCCTCGATGATCGGGGCGTTTGTGGCAGTTGTGGCGGTAGGGACGCTGAAGGCGATTTCAGACAGCGCCGAACTTGTGGAGCAGGGCAGTGAGACGGCCGGGGAATTGCGATTCGCTTCGAAGATGGTCTCGACGGACCTGGCGAATCTTTACCGTGACGAAGGCTCGAAGAATCCGATGTTTGTGGGCCTGGTTGAAGAGACGGAGGGAGAGAGCGCAAGCCGTTTGGTTTTTCGAACGGTTTGCAGGTCAAAAGCGCGTGTCGAGCAGCCGGAAGGCGACGTCTACGAGGTGGAGTATTACCTGTTAAAAGAAACCGAAAGGTCGGCTCTTTTCCGGCGGTTGTGGCCAAATCCTGACCGCGAGGCCGAGCCGGGCGGGGTATTGACGGTAATATCGGAGGGCATCGATATATTCGAAGTCAGATTTTTTGACGGTGAGCAGTGGTATCTCGAATGGCCGGAGCAGATGCGCCGGCTTCCGGACATGGTGCAGGTGAATATGGCGGCGCAGCTTGCGAACCGCAGAGACGTGCTGGCGGAGACGTTTATCGCTAATCTGGTCAGGTCGGAAGGCGGAGAGGAAGGCTCTTCGGAAGAGAGCGAGAGTGAGGAAAGCAGTGAAGCGGGCGATGAAGAGCCGTCCGAAGAGAGAGACGAGGCGACTGCGGAAGAGCGAAGTTAAGCGAATGCGGAGTGAGCGTTGGGCGATGAGGGATGCATTGAATAGTACGAAGAAGGGCCTTGTTCTGATAGCGGTGCTCTGGGTGGTGGTGCTGCTATTGCTGATAGTTGCGGTTTTGGGTCGGACGAGCCGGCTTGATGGTCGGGTTTGCGATATGAGGTCTGAGGAGCTTCGGTGCAAGTGGGCGTGCCGCGCGGGTCTGGAGACGGCGGGGGCAGTTCTGAACGAGGATTCGCGAAGAAGCGACAATCTGAAGGACCTTTGGAGCGACAATCCCGAAGATTTTAACGATGTGGAACTGGAGGAGTGCATATTTACGGTGCAGGTGGCTGATGAGTCGGGCAAGCTGAACGTAAATACAGCTACGAAAGAGCAGCTACTCGAGCTTCCGGAGATGACGGAAGAAATTGCGAATTCGATACTGGACTGGCGTGACAATGACGATTCGCCGCGTACCGGGGGCGCCGAGGGAGGTTACTATGAGAACCTTCCTTACCGTTACAAGATACGAAACGGGCAGTTCAGGACGGTCCGTGAACTGCTGCTGGTCAAAGACGCTACGAAAGAGCTTCTTTACGGTGAGGACACAAATCTGAACGGTCGACTGGACTTTAATGAGAGAGACGGCAGCGCGAGCCCTCCGGCTGACAACGGCGATGAACAACTCCAGGAGGGATGGATAGCGTATCTGACGTGTTACTCGTCGGACAAGAACAAGGACGCCAACGGAGAGGAGCGGGTCAATATCAACAGCGCCGATGAGAATAAGCTGGAGGAATCTTTGGGGGTAAGTAAGGCCCAGGCCAAGTGGATAGTGGAGAACCGCAAGAAGGGCTACAAGAGCATCGCCGATTTGATAAGCGAGAAAAGCCCGAAGGAGGCGCCGAAGGATTCGGGGTCAGATTCGGAGCAGGCCCAGCCTTTAGACGTTGAGACGTTTTCGAAGATAGCCGACAAACTGACGGTAGACGATAAAGAGCGGATACCCGGGCGTGTAAACGTGAACACGGCGTCGAAGGTGGTTCTTGCGGCAGTTCTGGGTGGCGGTGATACTGCGGAGGCAGCAGCGGACGATATTATCTCTTACAGGGAGGGTTTATTGAGCGGGATGGAGAGCATAGCGGATTTGCTGAAGGTCGAGTCGGTGACGCTGGGGACATTTAAGAAGATCGCAAATAACGTGACAACCCGTTCGGATATTTATATGGTTCGGTGTTTTGCGACGGCTGTGAGGGGTACGGTATCCGGGGCGGTTCTGCAGAGCGAAGCGGTAATCGACCGAGGTGCGAGTCCGAACAAGAGGCTTTACTGGTATCAGGGAGCGAGTAATTGAACAGAGGAAGTGTTGACAGAAAAGATACAGGGAACGAGCCGACCGTGGTGGCTATTGCGCCGGAGGCGGACAGGCTGAAAGCAGTATGCCTTCGCAAACAAGGCAGCGGATTCGAGGTTTTGTGGACGATGAAGGGCGACGTGAGCGAGACGGGTTGGGAAGGTTTCGCTTCGGAGTGCGGTCTTTCGTCTTTGGGGGCGTGCGAATCGCGGGACGGCGGGAAGGTGTTAGTGGCTGGATTTGATTCCACGGGAGTGGCCTTCTACCGGATGGAGGCCCCATCGGTGAAGGCGAAAGAAATGGCCGCGATAGTTCGTCTTCAGACCGAGGCGAGGGCGCCTCTGGCGGCTGAGCAGATGGAAATGGCGTGGCGTCGGGGTCGGGAGAGTAACGGTCAAGTGACGGTGACGGTTGCGGCGGCGCGAAAAGAGCACCTTGAGCGTTTTGTGGAAGCTGCGGGGTCTGCGGGGCCTTCGATGATATTGCTTGATTGCGAAGGGATTGTGGAAGCATGGAAGCGTTTTTTTGGTGGAAACGACTCATGTTCGGTAGTAGTGAAGATCGGTGCCCGCAGCAGCGTAGTGTGCCTAGCGGAAGGCGGTCGGTTGGCGAATGCGGTGCGTCTGGACGTGGGGATGGAGGATTTTTGGGAGTTGGAGGAGGGCGGTGTTGAGTCGGGAGCGGCCGTGGAGAGGTTCGCCCAGGACCTTAGACGCGTTGTGGAATTGTTCGGTGATGTCGAAGGCGGGGAATTACCGATTTATGTGCTTTCGGACGGAGGGGAGGCGATGGACGGAATAGTCTCGTCACTTTTTTCGGCGGGACTTAACGTCAAGGCTGCGGCGGGCGATTGCGGTGGATTACAGGCACAGACGCGGTTCGGCGCCGAAGAAGTCTACGATTATTGTGTTCCGCTGGGTCTCGGTGTGATGGTGATTGAGGGTGAGAGGGAGTTTCTCGACGTTTTTAAGAACGTGTACAGGGCGCCCGGTCGCGAGGAAAAGAAGCACTGGGCTTATTCGCCAAAGGCGACCTCGATAATAGCCGGTGCGATGATGGTTCTTGTGGTTTTTGTGTTTTATGTTTCGGACGTGGTGAGTGAACGACGCCTGAGTGCGTTGAAGTCGGAAGAGGGCTATGAGCAGTACATGCAGCGGTACGATTTAATGACGAAGGTGTCACGGGAAAGGCCGGACTTGCTTGGTCTGTTGGAGAGAATAAGCGAGGCGTCGGGCAAAGGTATAGAGCTGGACGGTCTGGATTTCCAGAAAGGTCGGCGTGTGAGCATAACCGGAGCGGCAAAGAGCAGCGAGCGGTTGTATAAACTGGAAAAGAGCCTTCAGGACAAGCGTAAGATTACGGAAGTAAAGATAGAGAATGCGAGCAAGGGCAAGGAGGGGGAGCAGATAAGATTCACGATGTCATTTAATTACGGCAGGTTTACGAAGAGGTCGAAAGAGGCGCCGCGGCCGGGCAGGGCGAGGATACGGTGATGGTCAAGTTGAGCGACAGAGATAAGCGTGCGCTGAAGACAGGCGCGATTTTTGCGGCGGCGATTTTTCTGTTTGTGTTGGGGTGGGAATGGCTGGGCCGGTGGAAGCAGGTGCGCCGGTCGCTTGCGGGGGTGAAGAACGAATTCAAGGAAGTACGTGCGGGAAGGGCGAGGTACGAGGCGCGTGCATCGGTGGTGCCGGTGTTCGAGATGCCTGAGAACGAGGAGAAGCAGAAGTATCTTTTTCGTGAGAAGTTCAACGAGCAGTTGAAGGAGGCGGGAATCAAGAGCAAGCCTCTGCAGGTTTTGCCGATGCGTAGGGGAGGCGAGAAGTCCGGTTACAGGCTACTGCGTTTGAAGTGCAGTGCTGAGAAATGTAAATTCAACCAAGTGCTGGATTTGCTTGCGGTTCTTGAGAGCAATCCGTACCTGGTGGGTATAGAGGAGTTCAAGATCAAATGCGATGAAAAGAACCGTCAGGAAGTTGCGCTGGATATGACGGTGTCGACGTTTGTGAAGTCGGGCAGATAGCATATGAAAACGGATTATCTAAGAGCGGCAAAAGGGTTTTTGAACTGGGTGCGTCTGGGTGGTTACCGGCGTAAAGAGACCGTTGCGGTGGGGCTTGTTTGCGTATCGTTTTTTGCGGCGGGTGTTATTGCGGTCAAGCTCGGGGATGTGGTTATGACGACGGTGGCTGCGGCAGCCTGGTGAAGAGAATCACGGCAGAAGGCAATGCCGATGCAAACGACGTTGAGAAGTTTCTGGCCGGGCGGAAGGAAATTGCTGATGAGCTTAAAAGGAAGAACGCGTTTGCACCGCCTCCTGCGAAGAAACACCCGGTTGAGAATGTTTTGGGAATATTAGGGAGCGAAGCACTGATAAACGGCAAGTGGCACAAGGTCGGCGACAGTATAGAGGACGCGAAGATAATTGCGATTGAGGCAACACAGGTGAAGATTGAGTGGCAGGGTGAAGAGAAGAGCTTTGCTCCAATCAGTTCGAAAGGCTCTTCCGGGGGTGCGGAGGCGGAAAAGAAAGACAGGAAACGCGGCGGGGGCGAGAGAAGGCGTGAGGGTCGAAGAAGGATGGGGCGCGAAAGGCGGCCCGAGCGTGAAGAAAAATCCGGTTCGGGTGAAGAAGACCCGCTCGCATGGATGGGGGTGGAGCTTTCGCCGGGGGCGAGGGCGAAAATTCTGGAGGTCTGGAACAATGCTTCTGATGAAGAGAAAGAGAAGATGAAGGAGGAGTGGAACAAGATGTCTGATGAGCAAAAGCAGCAGGCGGTTGAATCAATGGGCTAACAGATTTAGCAGATAGAATCTGCGAGCGAGTGATGAAAGGCAGGTGCATAGTCAAAGCGAGGTGAGTGAATTGAAAAGGTCAAGAGTAATAACTTTGCTGGTTCTGTTGGCGATAGTGTGCGCAGCGGTGGTGATTAATTTTTCGGTTTTTGACATTTTTACGCCGGCGTGCGGGGTGGCCAAGAGGATTTTTGGGGGTGTCTCTGCGGGTGTAAAGACCGGTGAGCCTGACAAAGTTGAAGGGCCGGAAGCGGCGGTGGAGGTGAACGAACCTGCCGATGTCAACGCACCAGCCGATGTAAACGAGCCGGCGACGGCAGCGGATGTGAACGAACCAGCGGACGTGAATGAGCCGGGCGAGCCAAACGAGCCGAATGAACCGTCTGATCCGAACGTAATACCGGAGGCTCTGAATCTCAAGGAAGTGGAGATGAAAGACATCGTCCAGAAGCTTGCGGAGTGGACGGGCAAGGTGATTATTCCGGACGACGAGTCGATGAAACAGAAGCTGACGATATACGCCAAGGACAAACTGCCGCGGAGGGAGGCGCTGGCGCTGATATACGGGGCTCTGCGTGTGAAAGGATTCGTGGCCGAGCATACGGACAATGCGATTTACATAAAACCGATCAAAGCGGCGCTGCTGGGGCCTGTGCCGACGATACCTGCGGATTATCCGCTTGCGAAGGTGGAAAACAAAGAGCAGGTGGTTCAGAAGTTCTTCAAGCTGGAGAGTTACAATGCGAGCCGGATGAGCGAAATAGTCGTGCCGTTTGTGGGGGAGCACGGTTACGTGAGCGCCGACGAGAGTACGGGCAATCTTCTGGTGATAGATTCGGTCAATAACCTGATGCGGATAGAGAATATTATCGAGCAGTTTGACGTGCCGGAATTCGAGGAAACGGTAACTGAGATTTTCGAGATAAGGCACGGCGACCCGGGTGAGATTGTACAGTTGTTGCGGATGCTTTTGGGCGAGACTCAGGACAGCAGAGGGAGAAGGTCGGGACAGCGGCGTCGGAGGAGGAACGAAGAGCCGAGGAAAAGTGAAGAGAAGGGCGGTGAGAGCGCTCAGAAGACAAGATCGGTCGTGGTTGGTTCGGCGGATATACCGGTCGTTCTTATTCCCGAGCCGCGGCGCAAGTGGATCATCGCGCGGGCATCCAGGGATGATATCGAGCAGATTCGTGATTGGATAGAGATACTTGACATGCCGGAACCAGTGGAATCGGGATACGAAACTATCCCGATAGAGTACGCGGACGTGACGGAGGTGGCGGCGCGTCTGAATGAGGCCCTTCAGCAGATGCCGGGCACGGAGCTGAAGGCGAGCGTTCTGATTCAGCCGCTGAGGCAGGCACGGCAGATTATGATATTCGGTCGGGCGGAATTGCGGGAGATGGTCAAGAAGCTCGTCGACGAGATAGATATGCCTGTGGGAGAATTCGAGACCAAGGTCTTCAAGCTCAAACACGCCGACCCGGAGGTAATCAAGGAAAACGTCGAAGGGCTTTACGAGCAGCAGGCAGGGCGATATGGGAGCTATGGGTATAGAAATTACAGCTATCGTAGTGTCGACCCGAAAGACGTTGTGAAAGTAATAGCGTATTCTGCAATGCAGCAGGTAACGGTGATAGCCTCGCCTGAGAACATGTTAAAGATCGCCGAGCAGATAGCCGAATGGGACATTCCGCTCGATGTGAGCAAGGTCAAGCCGAGGATAATCAAGCTTGCGAATTCGGATCCGGTGAAGATGGCGAACCTTCTGACGAAGCTGTTCACGGAGGAAATCAGCGAAGGCTACCGACCGTGGTGGATGCCGCCGGAAACGAAGAAGAAAATCGTGGGTCCGCTTTACGGTCAGTTGACATTCGAAGCGGTTCCGGACACGAAGAAGGTGATAGCGATCAGCAAGATTCCGGAAGCATACGAAGTTGTCGAGAACCTTGTTGCCGAGCTTGACAGCATGGAGGATGCGGAACTGCCGATGGTGGTGACATTGAACTACGCGGATGCGGAAGACCTTTCGGAACAGTTGAATGCGATATTGAATGAGCCGGGGACATTGGCGACGATTCGACGAAGCAAACGGGGGTTGTCGGAGTACGTTACAGGTGAGGAAGGCCAGAACCAAGGTAGTGCGGGACAGGATGAGGGCGAGTCGGCAGGAGTTATAAGGCCCTGGTGGGACCAGGCCCTCCGACGTGTGGAGGAGGAGATGCCGACGAGCAATCTGATCGGAAGGATACGGTTTATACCGGTTTATCGCAGCAAGGCAATTCTGGTGCTTTCGCCGAGGGAGTACCAGGAAAGCCTGGTTGAAATGGTCAAGGCCCTTGATCAGCCGGGCAAGCAGGTGATGGTGAAGGCGGTGATAGTGCAGACGAATTACAGCGAGATGACGACACTTGGGCTGAAATTGGCGTCGGACACGAGGACATTCGGGGACCCGGGTGAAAACTCGCTGCTGGTGGAAACGCTTGCCCAATTGTCTTATCTTGAGACGCACGGGGCGTTAACGCTGAGCCCTCTGGTAAATGTCAATGCGCTTATTGATTTTCTGGTCAAGGAGACGAACGCGAAGGTCCTGAATCAGCCGACGTTGTGGACGAAGGACAACGAGGAAGCGATTTTCTTCAAGGGTCAGCGCGTTCCTTTTATCCAGACATCGAGAACGTCCTCGGAGGGGCTGAGCACAGACAAGACTTTCACGTATGAAAATGTCGGAGTAACGCTGCGCATCCGGCCGAACATAACCCCCGAGAAGAATGTGGATCTGACGATCAATCTGATAATCAGCCAGGTTGAGCCCGACATTGTCCCCGGCCAGGTGTCAACCAGCGAACTGAATACGACGACGCACCTGATAGTGGAGAACGGCCAGACGGTGATGCTTGGGGGGATTCTGTTCCAGAATGAAAGCGAGATACAGCGGAAGCTGCCGATCGTAGGTGACGCGCCTCTGGTGGGAGGGCTTTTCAGGCACTATGACACAATCGAAACCAATGACGAACTGCTTGTTTTCATAACGCCTCAGGTCGTAGACGCGGACAGCAGCCCTGAAACGGTGGAGGAGTTCCGGGACAGCAAAGACAGAATGGAGCGTGTGCTGCTGGAATTGCTGGAACCTGTTACAGAAGAGGACGGACCCAATAAGAGCTGATATGATTAGAATTCTACTTTAATCGTGCCGGTCTGGTCAGGGGCGAGGGGGTACATGTGGGTAAGTGTTTTCACTTTGTCGGCGTGCTGTTGGCCGACTTTGAGGGTGTAGGGGCCGTTTTGGAAGACCTTCGGCGTGTAGGAAGTTCCGTTGATACGAAGGGTGTAGACGATTTCACCGGTTGATTCGTCTATGACCTGGACGATTGGATTGGGCATACCGGCAACTTCGATAGTCGGCAGACAGGCGAAGGGCTTGCGTGCGTAGTTGTCCTGCTGCCTGATGGTTCTGGGCCAGGCGGGATATTGCCTTGCCCCGGGATTTGTGATGTCCACGTTCCTGGGCCAGCATTCGACGGTGATTTCCCTGGTCTTTTTGTTGAACCTGACCACTCCGAAGCCTGCGGCCCTGGTGGTGAGTCTGTCGTGATTTTCCTCTTTTCCGGGATTGGCAACGGCCAGGATTGTGATCTTATTGCCGAAGCCGTCGAGAAATTGCCCAGTGTATTCGGGCATGGCGGGGTCGCGATTGCCGCCGGGCTTGAGAGGCGCCCACCACCGCAGGTACAGATTTGCAATTGACGGCACGCAGAAAGAATAACCGGCATCGTTCCATTCGTCGATGCCGTGGTGAATGAGCGTGCCCAGGTGCTGGTCGCCGGCGATCATAAACGCGAAGGCCTTACGGATTTCCGTCAAAGCCCTGTTGCGCCCCGCGTGCGGCCAGCCGTTGGAATCCAGGTCGGCATAGACCCGGTAGCTGCGCTTTCCATGGAGGTCAGCGGCACCGCAGAAAATTGTCTGAGAAAGCACGCACTTCATCTCACAGTCGCGCCAGTCTGCCGCCCAGGTCCGCAGAAACCTGAGCTGGCGTTCTCCGAGCAGCACGGCGCCGGGGACGTCGAGGCTCTGCGGGTCGTAATTGGGGTCCGTGACGTGGTCCGGGCGAGGCCCGCGCTTTGGAACAAGGCCCTGAGGACCGGACTTGAACTTTCGGTCCTCAATAATAGCAAAGCTCACGCCGCCCAACGTCAAAGAGGTGTAGTAAACGCCGATACCACGCTTTATGGGAGTGGGATCATACGGATCAGGAAGATGGCTGGTCTGTGCGCGCTCGACCATTTTGACGTATTCGACGGGTGCGGCGTATCCACCATCGTGGCCCGCGCGAGCATGCGATTCTTTACCGCCGGCGCCCCACAGATTGCTCTGACCCACATCGTGGTCATCCGGTATTGTAACGGTTGGAATGCTGCGAATGATCTCGCCGAAATCTCTGCCGAACTTGAGCCAGTATGCGTAATGGTTGTAATGGTCGTAGACCTGGTCTCCGGAAAAGAACAGAAGGTCGGGCTTGAGTTTCTTGATATTCTCGACGATGTCGGTTTTTGGTATGTCACCGCCGTGGGCGGGATAGATGGAGTTGCCAGTAAATGCGGCCACAACTATCGTATTCCTGTTTACCGGGTCCTTGCGTATGATGCCGGCGTAACAGGCCTTCTTGCCATGAGCCAGACGGTACTCGATATCTCTGGTGGAGTCCCAGTTCTCAATCCTGAAACAGGCCAGCCAGCCGTCCTCGTCTACTTTTGCCTGCGCGATTGGATTCCATTTTCCGTTCCTCCTGGTCTCAAGGCGCACCTGCCTGTCGTCATCAGCGTTCAGGGGGTAAAGCTGGGCTGTAAGCTTCAGGATGTTGTTGTGGACGGTGTACAGGGCAAAGCAGATGACCCTGTCTGCGGGCACCTGGGGTATTTTCAGGGCTTCGGGGCGGCCGGGGCCTGAAGTCAGGGCGATTGTTATTGATGCAGCAAATAATATTGTCCTGGTTACATTCATGTTAAATCCGTTGAACGGTCCACCTCGCGGGGCTCGATGGCCGCCACCGGGCCGTTACTAAACTTTTACTTTTTGTAGGTCTTATCGGGGTCGTAGACTTTTTCTTCGATGAACTCGAGTTTTTGGCTGCTGCCGTCGGCTAACTTTCGATAGAAGCAGGAGTGGTAGCCGACGTGGCATTGACCGGCATCGACGCTCACCTTCAGGATGAGACAGTCCTGGTCGCAGTCGACGAGAATTTGTTCAACTTTCTGGAAATGGCCGCTTTGTTCGCCTTTTGTCCAGAGTTTTCGGCGTGAGCGGCTGAAATAGGTGGCGTTGCGTGTTTTGATTGTGGCATCAAGTGCCTGGCGGTTCATGTAAGCGACCATAAGTATTTTTCCGGACTTAACGTCCTGAGCGACAGCTGTGATGAGTCCGTTGCTGTCGAATTTTGGTTTGAAGTCGCATCCTTCTTCGATAATCTTGTCGGTCGCCACGGTTCTGGTCTCCTAAAGGTCATATTTGCCGTCTTGCAAGGAGCGATTTTAGCTGCTACTATCCACAAAAACAAGGCCCTTGCCCGGAGTAGTTGATGCGTGACACTTCTGCTAAAAAAAACAGGTATATCGCGTATCTGATTCGATTTGGGGTAGCGGGGGGTGCGATATACCTAGCATTGCGAGGAGAGGACATTCGGGCGATATTGGTCGCTTTGACGGAGTTGAATGTGTTGGTATTCGGGGGGGCGCTAGGTCTTTACGTTGTTGCACAGTTTGTTTTCGTATTTCGTTGGCGCCTTCTGATGCGGGTCTTAGACATCAGAATAGGCTTTTTGGCGGCTTTGCGGCTTCATTTTTTGGGACTTTTTTACAATCACTGCCTTCCGAGTTCGGTCGGTGGCGATTTGCTTCGTGCGTGGTACGTTACCAAGCATACGGAGAAGCGACTTGAGGCGGCGTTGAGCGTTTTTGTCGACAGGGTGGTGGGGCTGGTCGGGATGCTTATTATGGCTTTTTTTTGCTACTGGTTTGTGCCAGCCAAAGGGCGGAAAGGGCGATTCGGATTCCCTTACAAGATCGATAGCCTAAGGGGTCTGCTTGAATATAAATGGGTGCTTGTGGGAATTGGCGGGGTATTTGTGCTGGTCATTTTGGGAATTTTATCGACTGCGAGGGGGCGGGCCGTGCTTAGGGGGTTGATTAGTACAATTCGAATCCATGCGGCGGTGGGTTTTTTAAGATGCCGCGTGGCAGGCAGGGCATACTATAACTCGAAATTCGTCGTTGTGTCGGCCTTGTTTCTTACTTTTTTCCTTCAGGGGGTCTGTGTGCTGGCGATGTGGCTGATAGGGCGGCAGATCGGAATAACGGCGGCTGGCAAGTACTACTTCATTTTCTTCCCGATATCGTGGCTGTTAGGCGCTCTGCCGATAAGCGTGGGTGGGGCGGGTGTAATGGAACTTTGGCTGAAGGACATATTCATCCGTGTATGCGGCGTTTCAAGCGAAAAAGCCGTTGTTCTGGCGTTTAGTCAGCGTGTGTTGTGGCTTTTCGGGTCTGTTCCGGGGGCGGTGATCCACCTTTTGGGCGCACATTTGCCAAAAGAGTTTTCTATTGACTACGAGAAGCTGAAAGAGTAAATTGGTGCGCAGAAGGCATGATGCCGTTTTTCGCCCGGTATGCAAGCGACCGGGCCGGGAAGAAGGAGTCCGTATGGTAATGACAGCAGAGGACTGTTGTTAAGGATATGGGGTTTACGAAACGCATCAAGAGTTATTTTTTCCGGGGGCTGGCCGTACTATTGCCGACGATCCTGACGATATGGATATTTATCTGGGGCTTCAATTTTATCCAGAACAACATAAGCATCCATGTGAACAAAGGTCTTGTTCAGTTGATAATGTGGATTCAGAAGGGGCTTACGGAGACGCCTTCGTGGTCCAAGAAGATACTGACGGAGTTTCTCGTGGAGGGTGCGGGTTCTCTGGCGGGATTTGTAGTGGCGCTGGTGGGCATTCTTGTGGTTGGTGCTCTTCTGGCGAGTGTAGTGGGGCGGACGTTGTGGCGGACGTTCGAGAAGTTCATAATGAGCACTCCTTTCGTAAAGAGGGTATACCCCTACATAAAACAGGTTACGGACTTTCTTTTTGCGCAGGAGGAGGAGAAGAAGAAGCTGTTTCTGCGGGTCGTAGCGGTTGAGTATCCTCGGAAAGGTATCTGGTCGATAGGTATGGTCACGGGTCCCGGGCCTGAACGACTGGCGGAGCGTATCGGTAAAGAGTGCGTGACGATACTAATCCCAACGTCTCCAACGCCTTTTACGGGCTTTGTGATAACGGTTCCGAAAGAACAAACCATCGAACTTGACATAACAATAGAGGAAGCGTTCAGGTTTACGGTCAGTGCCGGTGTGATAACACCGAGCAAAAGGTTGACAAACAATGAGACAGCGGCGGTGCTGCCGAGGTCGGGCAGTGATAAATAAGGCGTAAGGACGAATCGGATAACCGGACAAGAAGTTAAGGAGAACGATTTTGCTTTTCACAATTACAGGTAAGCATATCGGGATAACAGAGGCGATCAAGAGCTATGCGGAGGAAAAGACATCGAAGCTTCCGCGGTATTACAACAGCATCAACCGTATAGAGGTGATAATCGACGGCGGCACCAGCGGTAATACAAGCGTAGAAATAATTGCACGAGCCGAGCACAGCAAGATTTTTGTGGTTACGGAAACAAGCGACGACGCCTATAAGTGTATAGACGTTGCAGTTCGTAAACTGGAGAGGCAGCTTCGACGAAAAAAGACGAGGGAGCGCAACCATAAGCACGTCGCCGGGACAGAGCGGGAAGAACAACAGACAGAAAGCGCATAGTTGCTGCGGTTTGACTTTTCCGTTAATTTTCTCAGAGTACAGCAGGGATTTCCGGGAGAGCGGCAATACATAATTCGGGTAAAAGAGGATGAGACTTGCGGATATTTTTTGTTTCAAGGCAACGGTAGTTGAGCTGGAGGCGGGTGATCGAGACGGTGTAATAGCGGAGCTTGTCTCGTCGCTTGAGAAAGCCGGTGGTCTGGAGAAAGGCAACCATCAGAAGCTAACCAGGGCGGTGATAAAGCGAGAAAATGAAGCAAGTACGGGAATGGGCAAAGGTATCGCGGTGCCGCACGTCAAGCACGAGGCTGTCAAGAAGGTGGCGGCGGCAATAGGGCGAAGCAGCAGGGGTGTAGATTTCCGCTCGCTTGATAAGCTGCCTGTTCATGCGGTGATACTTTTGATCAGCCCGACAAACGATCCTGACATTCATTTGGAGGCGATGAAAATAATATTCGGGCATCTGCAGAACAAGAAGTTTCGCAAGTTTCTGAGGCAGTCAGAGACAACCGAGGCCATCGAAGAACTCTTGCGTGAGGCCGACGAGGATCCGACGCTATAGTCAAGAGTGGCAACGGGCGGGTGTGCGGGTCAGCCTGAAGCTATGGGCAGGAGAGAATATATTGGAGAGCATCGTATTCGAGACGGAAGTTGAGATAAGGAACGAGGACGGAATGCATATGCGTCCGGCGATGCAGTTTGTTGATCTTGCAAACCAGTTTGAGAGCAATATCACGGTCATCGGTGACGAAACGAGCGTTGACGGCAAGAGCATTATGCAGATGAGCATGCTTGCAGCGACATGCGGGACGAGAGTTCGGATCAAGGCCGAGGGCGCGGATGCGGAGGAGGCGGTCAAGGCGCTGCGAGGACTTGTGGAGGAAAAGATGTTCGACGAGCCTTCGCCGAAGGGCAAGACGAAGAATTCGAAGTGAATCGAGCCGCGATATGGAAATAAAGAAGGGTGTAGCCGCATCGCCGGGTATTTCAATTGCGAAGTGCCTTATTGTTGATTCGGAAGATTACCGGATACCGCGTCGCTTGATAAAGCCGAGTCAGCGGATGGCGGAAATTCATCGTGCCCGCAATGCATTCGGGGCAGCGATAGAGGAATTAACGGAACTTGAGGCGGGTCAGCAGGACATCGGGCAGCGCAAGATAAAGGACATATTTGCAGTTCATTTACGTTTTCTTCACGACAGGAGCCTTCGAAAGAGAGTAACGGATCTGATCCACACGGAGCTTGTGACGGCCGAGTCGGCTGTCTCGACGACATTTCGCAAGATTGCCGCGCACTTTACGACGAAAGTGAATGATGCTTATATCAGCGAGCGTGCTGCCGACATATACGACATTGAACGACGAGTATTGAGGCAGCTTCTGGGCAGCAAGAGGGAGGACATAGAACATCTGACCGAGGAGGTTGTGGTAGTTGCCCGTGAACTGAGTCCGACTCAGACCGCGGGATTTGACAAGAGGTACGTCAAGGCTCTTGCGACGGATGCGGGCGGGCGAACGAGTCATACGGCGATAGTTGCGCGTTCTCTTGGGATACCGGCGGTTGTGGCTCTTGAGGACCTGACCGAGGCGGTGAACGGGGGCGACACTGTGATAATCGACGGTAATCGCGGGATTGTCATAGCGAATCCGGATGCTGAGACGATCCGCCAGTACGAGGAGTATTCGCTGGAATTCGAAGCTCTTGAGCACAAGCTTGACGCGTTAAGAGAGAAGCCGGCAGTGACGCGGGACGGTGCGGAGATATCGCTGCTGGGCAATATCGAGTTTCCGGACGAGGCGGAGCTTGTTTTGGAGAAGGGCGGACAGGGTATAGGCTTGTACCGGACGGAATTCTTGTACCTTAACAGCGAGCAGGAACCGACCGAGCAGGAACATTACGAGGCTTATGCTCAGACAATAAGTTTTTTCCGGCACCGGCCTGTAACAATAAGGACGCTCGACCTCGGCGCGGACAAATATACGCAGAGCAGGCGATTTGTACCCGAGCCGAACCCATTTTTGGGTCTGAGGTCGATCAGGTTCTGTCTGCGTAATCTGACGCTTTTCAAGACGCAGCTTCACGCGATTCTTCGGGCGTCGGTTCTGGGTGAGGTGGAAATAATGTTTCCGCTTATAACAAATCTTCAGGAACTGATGCAGGCAAAGATGATACTTCGCGACGTAATGGAAGATCTGGACGAGGAATCGATACCATATAACCGGGACGTGAAAGTAGGAATCATGATCGAAACGCCGTCGGCGGCACTGATGGGTTCTTCTCTTGCCCGCGATGTTGATTTCTTCAGTATCGGAACGAATGACCTTACGCAGTATACTCTTGCGGTTGACCGCGGCAACGAACTGGTATCGACGCTTTACTCATCGGCAGACCCAGCGGTATTGCGTCTTATCCGGACGGTTATTCAGGATGCTCATAAGGGGCAGATAGAGCTTACGGTGTGCGGTGAGGTGGCATCGGAGCCTGAATATGTAATACTTCTGATTGGGATGGGTGTCAGGACATTGTCTCTTGCGCCGCCGATGATACCGGAAATAAAGCAGGTAATTCGGTCTGTTACACTTGAGGAGTGCAACCAGGTTGCTCGTAAGGTTCTTGGTATGAACTCCGAGCGGCAGATTTCGAGCTTTCTTCGGGACGCCGCGAGGAAGATAATGCCGGAAGCGTTCTAAATTTGTAATGAGCCGGACATTTAAATCAAGAATAATCGTGTGGATGCCGATTATAATTGAAGAGGCTATTCCGATAATTGCCAACTGGGGGCAGAAATTTTGAACCAGCCTGCGAGCATAGTTCGTTAGAGATGGGGTGAAATACAAGGGAATCGGATTATTCGCCGGTTGATGTTTTATTAGCGTCGCAAAGATTTTCGCTGATTTTGGCAGTTTTAGGTGCCGGCTGACGCATTGAGGGTAAAATCGTTTGGGCGCGCGGCGAAATTCAGTGGGATGAGGGTAGAGGGTAAATTCTGTTTTGGGGGCGCAGGATGGCATACGGTTCTGAAACAGGCTGTGCGGTCTCAGGGACGGAGACGGTGGGGGAGGCGTTGAGGGCGTCGCCTGTGGAGGGGGTGGAGGAACAAGACGCGTTTGTGAGGCACGAGAAGGAACTGAGGACTTTGGTTTCAGAGCTGATATTGTGCAGCGAACGAGAGAAGAGGCGGATGGCGGAGAATATCCATGACAATATGCTCCAGCCATTGTTCTTTTTGAATATCAGGCTGGACCTGCTCAAAAAGTCCAACAGTGAGGCGCATCTGGTCAATTCATTCGATGAAATGCAGCAGGTGATATGCGAACTGATGGAGATGATGCGGAATTTTACATTCGAACTGACCTGGCCGCTTCTGCACGAGGTCGGTCTGGAAGGAGCGATAGAAGACTGGCTGGTTCGTGAGATTGAGGGAAAAAACGGTGTGGACGCGATATTCGAGGACGACGGTCGCGAAAAGAGGCTTGATGACGAGACGAGGGCCTTTTTGTTCAGGTCGGTGAGGGAACTGGTGGTCAACGCGGTCAAGCACGCAGATGCGGAGAGGCTGAAAGTTTCAGTAGCCAAGAGGGAGGGCAACGTTGTGGTCGGTGTGGAAGATGACGGGTCGGGTTTTGATGTACAGCGATGTGGGAGGCGGGATGAGGGAGGATTTCACTTCGGGCTTTTGAGTATAGCCGAGCAAGTGGAGTGTCTGGGCGGGAGTATGAAGATTGAATCTGAAGCGGGCCTTGGAACGACGGTGATTATATCGGTACCGGCGAAGCAGCAATTCGGCGGTTGACAGGGAGTCGGAGATGGCCATACGTATACTTGTGGTGGACGACCACAAAGTGTTTCGGGAAGGACTTCGACTACTGGTGGCCGAGGAGGAGGATATGGAGCTTGTGGGGGAATCGTCGAACGGACAGGAGGCGGTGGAACTGGCTGAAAGTCTGAATCCTGACGTTATCCTGATGGACGTGAGTATGCCGGGCCTGAACGGAGTGGAGGCAGCGCGGCGAATTACAGAGAGGAACGGTTCGGTGAAAGTACTGGCGTTGTCGGGATACTGGAGCGAGCGTTTTGTGATGGAAATGCTGAAGGCCGGTGTTTGCGGTTACGTAGTTAAGGATTGTTCGACTTTGGAGCTGGCGTCGGCCATTCGCGTGGTGATGGCCGGCGAACGGTATTTGAGCCCGAAGGCGGCAAAGGTTTTGATCGAGAATTATATGCGCAGTGGCGAAGGGGGGTCTGAAGCGTCACTTTTGGACAGGTTGACTCCGAAAGAGCGCGAGTTGATTCAAATGCTTGCTGAGGGCAGGTCGAGTAAGGAGGCAGCGAGGCTTCTTTATGTGAGTATTAAGACGGTCGACAGCCGTCGGCGGAAGATTATGAAAAAACTTAACGTTTCAAGTATGGCCGAGCTTACGAAATTCGCGGTTCGCGAGGGGATTACGAGCATTGAGTTTTGATTTTGCAGGAAAGAACGCGGGTAAAAAGGTTTTTGGGGCAGGCGTTGGCGGGGGGGAAGGAATTTAGACCCTCAAGAATAGCAATAACCTGATAACGAGAACGGTGCGGTCGGTCGAAAGTAGAAGTAGGCCATTTAATGACTCCTTAAAAAATGGTTACCTGTTAAGCTTGGCGATCCGAGGTGAGATCAGGGGGGCGTCTCGGATCGCATTTTTATGCGCCTAACCGGGGGTAGCCGCAAGCAAACAGGCTGGATAAAAGGCTGACGCCTTAGCGAAACGTCCTTCTGTTAATGAACATTTATCCAAATTGCGCGGCGGCAATCTCCCTGGCCGCCCTCTTTCGAGGGAGGGAGATTGCGTGTTCTGAAAACAAAAAGCTTCGCCTCTATGGCGGGGTCGGACAAACGCCACGCCAAATAAAAAAGCGATTTGGCATGTCGTTTGAGGCGAAAAAAATCTGTGGTATAGTATCCAGATTGAGTTACAAGAAATATTCAAAATCATTGGCCTCGCGTCATAACCATATAAACAATTAACTGTCGATGTCAGGGCCTAAGGGCCTGAGCGCTCGAGTTATGGAGTCGGCGATCCAATAAAGACAGGCTCGACGTCGCGGAGGTCTTTTCTCTTGAGGTGCATTCCTTCCCATGCGGCGAGCATAATCTGGCGGAACGAGTGGCTGAAGCCCCATTCGCTGATGATATGGTCCATTCCGAAGCCGGAATCAGGCGCGAGAAAGGGGATGCATGTTGTCGAGTTCCAGTGCATCCAGCGCAGGTTTTTGGCGGCCTGGGCAAAGGCCTCCTTGTCACCGAGATACTTGTAAATTCGCGTGTTTACCAGCGCCGAGTCGGAAGTGATTCCGAACGGCTGGGCCGGGCAGCGACCGTGCCTGCTTTTGCGAAGGGCGTCCATGTGCGGGGGGTGTTTGACGATACCGGTTTCGGCAGTCAGCTTATCGCGGACGTACCTAGCTCCGCGCCGCATCATCTCAACGTATTTCGGCTGTTTCTGCCAGAATTCGTAAGCAAGCAGCGGGCTCAGCACGGCGAGAGTCAATGTGTGGTAGTAGTTCGAATCCAGCGCAATTCCGTCTACCAGCTCATATTTGTGCGTTGTGTTGTAAGGAAAATATCCGCATTCGTGCTGATGCGGTGCGATGCCGTTTATTACCTGGTCCTCGCCATATCTCATAAGTCGTTCATCGCCGAGGTCGTTGCCTACGAGCCACATTGCACAGCCGAGCGAGCCACCCATATTCATCGTGTACTTTCTTTCCGAGCCGATTGTGTTGCCCTCATCGTCCAGGAAAACGCGTGCATCGAAAAAGTGCTGTTCGGAGTTGAAAGCCAGGGGATTATCAATCCACCAGTTGAGTTCTTCGGCAACTTCGCGAAGCAACTGCTCGTCTTTCAGCGCATGAGCGGCGGCGCGCATTCCGCGCATGTTCCTTCCGACATGGCATGAAATGGTCTCGTACTCGATCGTCGGTTTTCCTTTTGGCCAGCCGTCGATTACTCTTACGGGCTTGTCGAGTTCCTCATATGGTATTCGGCGTCCCTTTGCCTTTTGACGATATTTGCGAAATGTTCTTACAGCGGCCTTCAGCGCTTCGAGCGTAGGGGCGTCGCCGGTCATGGCATAATAATGGGCACATGATTCGGCAGGCATACAGGCCGACCTCATACTGCGTGTGCCGCCGTTTGGCGGTTCGACTGTACCATACTTAATGAGACTGCGGTTGGCATACTGCTGTGCCTGGTCAAGCTGCGAAACAAGATCGTATGAATCCAGGGTTCTACGTTTTTCAAGGGGTATGGACCATTTTATTTTCGTGGGGTTGCTCTTGGCGCCCATAGCCCGGACCGAAGCCGTACGCGCCAGGCCCGCTGCCAGTCCCATGTACCCGCTTTTCATAATAAACTCGCGTCTGTTCATTTCTTTGTGCTCCTTTATCACTGTTAATTACCTCTGTTCGACAAGTACAGCTTGAACATCCCTGATACCTTTTTGCTTGAGATGTATTCCTTCCCACGCCATCAGTACGACCTCCCGAAAGCAATGGGAAAAGGGAATTAAGCTGGGCGTGTTCCAATACAACCATCGCAGATTTCTGCCTGCCTGGGTCAGTGCCTCTTCGTCGCCGAGGTATTTGTATATTCGTGTGTGAACAAGCGCCGAGTTGACCGTGCTTCCGAAAGGCGCCTTCGGACACCGCTTGTGCCTGCTCTTACGGATAGCTGCGATATGCCGCGGGTGTTTGACGACGCCGGTTTCAAATGTCAGATTGTTCCTTACGTACTTAGCTCCGCGCCGCATCATCTCTACGAATTTTGGCTGGCGCCGCCAGAATTTGTAAGCCAGCAGTGGGCTGAGGACCTGCAGGGTCAGGCCGTGATAGTGGTTCGAATCAAGTGCTATCCCGTCGACCATCTCGTAGGCGTGTGTTGTGCAGTAGGGCAAGTAACCGGTTTCGTGCTGCCAAGGCGTGATGCCGTTTATGATCTGGTCCTCGGCGTATTCCATCAACCGCCTGTCGCCGAGGTCGTTGCCCACCATCCACATCGCCGAGGCCAGGGAGCCGCCCATATTCAGGGTGTACTTTCGTTCGGAGCCGACTGTCCTGCCGTTGTCATCGACGAATACTCGGGCGTCGAAAAAATGCTTCGTGCGGTTGAACGCGAGGGGGTTGTCTATCCACCAGTTCATCTCTTCGACGGCTTGGCGGAGAAGGCTTTCATCCTGGAGTATGTGTGCAGCCGCCCTCATTCCGCGCATGTTTCGGCCGACGTGGCAAGAAATCGTTTCGTATTCTATGGTGGTTGGGCGTTTTGGCCTGCGGGCAGGGTCTACCGGTTCGTAAGGTATTCTTCGTCCGCGCGCCTTGTGACGATAGTTGCGGAATGTTGTTACAGCGGTCTTTACGGCCTTGAGCGTCATCGGGTCGCCTGTCATCGCATAATAGTGCGCGCAGGTCTCGGCAGGCATACAGACCTGCCTCATGCAAATCTTTCCACTTTCGCTCGTGCCGTATTTTATCATGTGCTCATTGAGTATTTGCTGCTGGCGGTCAAGCTGCGGCAAGAGATCAAGCGGACCGAGGGATTCATAATGCTTGCGTTTGAGAAACCAGCGTATCGAGTTCGATGTGCCGGCTGCCGCATGCGTCGGAACCGATGCTCCCGAAGCAAACACGAATGTTCCGGCGGTGCTCTTTTTCATAAACTCGCGTCTGTTCACTTGCGTTCTCCTCCGAATGCCAGACGAACCAGGGGTATTCCTTCAGGAAACAAACGTGATGGTTCTATTCTAATTCAGTTCCGGATATTTGTCGGCATCGGTTTTGCGATAGAGCGTCGTTGGAATCAAGAACTCCGATGGTATTTCTTCTCCGTTCATATATTTTGCGATAAGTTTGGCTGTTTTTCTTCCCATTTCATCAAGGTGCTGCACGGGCTCAGCGTACATTTTGCCGTCTTTGACGGCCTGGCGTCCCATTTTCATCCCGTCAAATCCGACCACCTTGACCTTTCCGGTTCTTCCGGCTTTCTCAATGGCCGCAATTACTCCCATCGCAGTCGGATCATTGATTGCAAAGATCGCATCGAGATCGGGATGTCCCTGAAGGATGTCTTCTGTGGCCTTGAATGCTTCGGGCTGCTCGCCGTGGCCGGGAACTCGTGCAACTATCGCGATGTCAAGACCCTGGTTGCGCCTTGCTTTTTCAAGCTCGTCCATGAAACCTTTTGTTCGCTGTATGACCGACTCAACCTCGGGATGGTCGACGATGGCGACCCTGCCGTTTCCTCCGAGGGCCTCTATGACGGCTTTTCCCGCCTGGCGGCCGCCGAGATAGTTGTCGGCGGCGGTGTGGCAGACCACTTCGGCGCCTTCGGCGAGACAGGCGATGTCCGTGGTGAACACCGGGATTGCGGCCTTGTTGGCCTCCTTTATGGCGGTGCCTACGGTTATGGAATCACAGGGGCACAATACAATGGCGTCGACTTTTTGAACGATGAAGTTCTGGACCTGATTCTTTTGCCTGGCCGGGTCAAGGTCGCCGGAGACAACAATGAGATCATATCCGTGTTTGGCGGCTTCGGCCCGCATGGCATCGGCCAAAGTGCGAAATCCGGGATTGCCCAACGTAAGCACCGACAGAGCTATAACGGCTTTGCTGTCCTTTGGCCGGAGCGATTTTGGAAATCCGGCGGATTCTTTCAGGTTTGTTGTTCTGTTGAAGATTATTCCAATCACCGCGGCGAGCGCGACGGCGGCCACGGCGGCGAGAATGACGAGTGCAGTTTTCTTACTCATCATAGAGTCCTGAATGAAGCACTGTACGCGAATGCTCCGATACACGACGCATACAATCGCCGACGGAGTCCGGGCCAAATATAGATGTAAGCAATGACTTTATCGCTTCACAGACCTCTCTGTCTTTTCGTGCCGGACTTTTCGCTTTGGCTTTTAAGGGCAACTTATCCCGTGTAGGCAAGGTTGTACGGCTTTCGGTAGTCCTTGGTCAGCATGGCGTTGGCCTTGCATAATTCTGCGCTGCATTTTGTAATCTTCTGAGTCTTGCTGTCGTAGGTGAGCGAGGCGTTGCCCAGCCGAGTTCCGATATTGCCGAGGTTACACAGGATTGCCGATATCGCCCCGACCTCGATCGGGGCATTCAACATCGACGGGTCATCGTTGCGGACGGCGGTGATGAAATTGTCCATGTTGCCCTCGGTGGGGCCCACACCATAATCTTCGGGTCGGACCTTAATTTTTTCCTTGCCCCTGGTCGCCGTCGTACCCTCCATGTAGCCCTCGGTACCGTAGAAAACCGTTGCGTTACCGTAGCCTCCCAGGTCGTAAGGCGTCCACAGCCGCATTTCATACATGATTTGAACACCCGGATAGATGTAAATGATTGTCTGGGTGTCGGGCGTTTCATGGTCGTCGTCGTACCAAAGTTGCCCGCCGGAGGTGACGATCTCGGAGGGATACTGCTTGTCCTTGCCGATGCCCCAAATTGCGAGGTCGAGGTGGTGAATGCCGTCGTTGACAAGGTCGCCGCCGCCGTAATCCCAGAACCAGTGCCACTTGTAATGCCAGCGGTTCTTGGTGAACTGCGCCTTGGGGGCCGGTCCCAGCCAGATGTCGTAATTCACTCCCTGCGGCGGGTCGGTCGGCTCGGCACGGCCTATTTTGCGCCGCCGCTGGTGATTGATCGCTTTTGCCATGTAGACCTCGCCGATGATGCCGGCTCTAAGGGCCTTTTCGGCCGCGATGAAACCGGCGCTGCTGCGCCGCTGTGTGCCGTGCTGAACGCATTTTTTGTATTGCCTGGCAGCCTTCATCAGAAGGTTGGCCTCGTGTACGGTATGGCTGGAGGGCTTTTCGACGTACACGTGCTTGCCCGCCATAATCGCCGCCAGCGCAACCGGGGTGTGCCAGTGGTCGCAGGTGGCGATGCTGATCGAGTCGATGTCTTTGTCTTCGAGCAGCTTCCGAAAGTCCGTGTACTTCTTTACGCTGGCATGTTCCGAGACTGCTTTGGCAGTCTTGTCCAGGCGCTGCGGGTCCACGTCGCAGATGGCCACCAGGCGGCAGTTCTTCATTCGGGCGAATGTGCGCGCATGGCCCGAACCCATTCCGCCGGTGCCTACGACGGCGTGGTTCACAGTCTCGTTAGCAGACGCACGGCTGGTCTTGCTCAAGAATAACGGCGCCGCCGAAGCCGCCAACCCCGCTCCGGTCGCCTTGATAAACTTACGTCGTGTCAATTGTGACATCATAGCTCCTTTCACTTTCAGCATTCTTTTGAGTTTTCGCGTTTCTTTCCGCTCAGCAACGCCGCTGAACCTTGCTTCCATAGTAATGGGGAAGCGCCATTTTCGAGGACTCCATTATAAGAGTCCGCATCTAAAATGCAAGGGGATTTCGACAACAAGTTGCTCTGCGCAAGGGGCACCAAAGACCAGAGCCCCCAGTATACGATACGTGTGCTGCGGGGGAGTCAGTCACAGCCGGCGGGCCAACAGTCGGGAAGGACCGCAAAATCATTGAACTCGACACTACCGTCACCATTCAAGTCGGGTCCGCTTTCGCCGGCCTTTTCACCGATTCCGAACGCATTACTCACAAGAACTTCAAGGTGAAAGATATCCACTGCACAATCCCCATTAACGTTCTCTGGCGGCATCGCGCAGGCTGAATCCTCCGGATCAGTTAATCGGGGTACGAATCCCTGTTGCCCGGGTAGACGGTAAAAAGAACTTCGCCGGATTCGCAGGAGCCGACCTGAAACACCGCCTTATGGGCACCTCTGAGATTCGACGTGCGAATATGGATGGTTCTTTCAGGGAATCAATTATTACAACGGCCCGGCCTGACCGGTCGCAGTCACCATCACGACCTCGACTCCTCGTCAATATCACTTTTCCTGGCAGCGTCAAGCCGCCTCAAATATGGGGCCATTTGGGTGTCATAATAGTGACCCCACGTATCCCAGGGGTAACCGTTCTTATCGGTGTATAGCTTTATCCATTTGCCGTATGTATCAGGCAAGGTCGTTCTCCACAGTTTGGGATTCGTTCTGAAGCCGTTCTTCGCGGCCCATGGGGCCCAGACATCGTTATAAAAGGCAACGGTTTTGCAAAGAGCGTTATACTCGATCATTGTATTGCGAGTTATCCATGATGTCCGGGAGACTCCGCCTTCCAGGGCTTGCTCATAAACCCGATGGAACCGTGCTGCGCCCTCGATGTTGTTCAGTTCAAAGACGAGGAAAAACCAAAGCGCCTCAAATGGTATTGGCCGGCCCTTGAGCTTCCCAATCAGGTATTTCTTTCTGACGCGGATGAACCCTTTTCTGTTGCCTGAAGGGTATCGGTGATCGGCGCAATATGCCTTTGGCTTGTCGGGCTCTTCGGGATTCCAATGAATGACTTGTCCCAGTCGTTCTCCTGAGAGTCTTCGCACCGCCCATTTCCAGATTGTATCGCTTTTGGTCACAGTTTTCATTGCGCCGTCTGCCGATTCGTACCGGTGCATCGGGGGTCTGTCTTTCATCATACGGCGAAGCTGGACTTCTCCGAAAGTCAATTTGGGTGATGTACGGACCGAGTCAACACATCCGGATAAAGATATTTGAAGAAAGCAAATGGCGGACAAGCAAATCCAAGGTATCTGACGCATAGTTTTATCGGGCATTTTTCTATTAACCTCATTCATGGTTCAACAGGCAAAGTCAACTCTCTCATAATATCAAGACCCTGTCAAAAATGCAAGCCGGTACCAACATTCCCGCAGGCAAAAGGCGGGTGCACGGGCTGGGCGGTGAGAAGTGTCAATATATGCCGACATCGGCTCAGCCGACATGCAAAACGGCGCAAGGCAGCCGCATGAGCAACAGACTGTCAATATGAAATAAGAAAGGTACGATTGTCCCGCAGGTTTTCGGGTTATTGCCCACCAACAAAAAAAGCAATCAAGGGTCATGGAATCGGTACTGTGCTTTCCATCCTTTGCCCTGGTTTTTACCGTCGGTAACAAACCAGACCAGCACCTGGTTGCGCCAGGTGGTGAGTTCGGGCGGGATGTTCGGGCCGCTGAAAATCGCCATGATCTTTTCGTGAGTTCCTGAACCATCGAAAAAGTAAAGGAGGTCGGTGTTTGCTTCAGTATCGAATTCGGAGAACTTTATGTGGATGACTTTGGCCTTCGGGGCGGTGATGAGCCATTTACAGTCACTGTCAGGCGAGTAATCGTCGGGGCCGCTGCCGTCTTCAAAAGTCCCTTCGACGTCGAGATGCTGCGTGTTGCGGCAATACAGAGTGCTGAAGTTGATCGGTTCGGCTTTGTACTCGAGCAGGCACTCGAATTGTCGGTCGGTCCCTTTCGGTTCAAAAGTCACATAAGCCGAGGTTGCGGGGACATATACGTTGTCGCCGAAATCGGCCAGGGGACGGCTATCAAGCATTTTTCCATCAGGGGGGCAATCGGAATAAAAATTCGCGACACTTTGACCGGCTGATCCTTTAACAAAAAGAGGTTTGAACCAAAGTCCTTTGAAAGTCCCGTAAGGTTTGATGGTCCAGGAAGTCGGCTTTGGCGTGCGTTGATGCATGCGTAAATATCCCTGGGGGTTGAAGAGTCGGTGCTCTTCTTTGGTATCCTGACTGAACAACATACACTCAACGGCCGCCTGGATGTTTAGTTTTCCGGCGCCAAGTTTGGCGGCATATTCTGGATTTACTGTGTCGATGGGGTCGGCAGAACTCTTCAGGCAGGCTTTGAGCTCCCGGAACGAACAAGAAGGGCGCTGCAACTTTACTATAGCTGCTGCGGCGGCGGCCATCGACGCTGCGCATGAAGAGCCTTCTCTTGTCTGGTAGTGCGTATCCGAGAGAACACCGGCGCTTGATATGTTTACTCCAGGCGCCGACAAATCAACGAAAGCGCCATAGTTTGAATTTTGAATTTTTCTGTCGTTTTGGTTTAGAGCGGCCACTGCCAGGACGGAATCGTGGGCGGCGGGGAATTGTTCTCGCTCCTCAGGCAAGGCGCCCGCCGAGGCCACAATCAAGACACCCTTGTCATGGGCTTCTTTGAGCAGCTTCGATTCGTTCGGGGAAACATACCCGACGCCCCATGCGCAGACAATAATATCGGCGCCGGCATTAACGGCGTAATCTATGCCTTTGTAACCGTCTTTGAGGTAGGTTTTGGCGGCCTTGTCCGCCAGGCACTTGACGGGTAGTATCCTGATGAAATCTGACGCGGCGGCGCCGTACGCGGTTCGTACGATTTGGGCGATGATACCGGCCAGATGCGTTCCATGATAAAAGTCCTCAAGTCTGTTTTGCGGAGGACCGACCGTATTGTTATTGTCGGCAACATCCCAGCCGTGCACGTCATCCACACAGCCGTTGCCATCGTCATCAATGTCGTTGTTGGGAATTTCTTTGGGGTTTGTCCAGATGAAGTCCTTCAAATCCCGATGGGTGATTCTGAGCCCATCGTCAACAACGGCGACAACGATTTTCTTTTTCGACAATCGGGGCGTGATATTTTTAGGGATATTTATACTCTTTAAAAACCATGCTCCATCCGTTAATTGTCGGTTTTGAGGATCATCCTTTGCGAAAAGGGGTACGTTACCAATTATGACAATTAAACTGCACGAGATCAATCGCCTCATAATGCCTACTCGCAGGATACAATGAACGGGCTGCCGGCGTTGAGCAGGATTTGGGCCACGGTCTGGAGGTCTTCGAGGTCGATCTGGTCATCGCCGTTCATCTCGGCACAGTGGCCTTCATCGACGGGCACGACAAAAGGCGCGCCCGCGGCGAGCAGGATTCCGGCCACGGCCTGCAAATCTTCGAGGTCCACCTGCCGGTCATCGTTCAGGTCGCCGGGGCACGGACAGCCCGGCACAGGCCCGCCGGGCCAGAAACCGCCAAGCAATTCGTAAGCTCCTCCTTCGGACCACGCCGCGTCGGGTTGTCCTATTGTCCCCGAAAGGCTGTAGGGACCGCCGCTGCTCTGTCCGCCGCCGCCGTCAACGGTGCTCCAGGTGAGGTCATAATCGCCGCCGCTTTGAGCCGAAACCGGACATACGAGCAACGACCCCATCAAAATTAGGTGTGCGGCATCTCTGAGTCTTATCAGGCCAACATGTCTCATCGCTGTACCTCTTTCACAAGACAAAACAAAGGTTGCAATATATTATCTGCTGAATATAATTCTTTCCGTGCCGCCCTTTTCACCTATTCTGCGGGTTGAGAGACCCGGCGCGGTTCCGGCATGAACGGGTGCTCTTCCACGCAGGTCCGGCAGGCCAAATGTGGTTCGCCCGTCGCCTCCGTATGTTGTCCCGAGAAGCGAAAATAAGGCCGTGTTTTGGCTGATGGCCAATAATTGTCCGTCACAGAAGGCCCATCCTCTGGGAGCAAAATTTCCACCAAACATTATAATTTCAGCGATAAAGGGCTCCGCAGAGTTTCTCGACGGAAAAATCCCTTGTAAGGCTATTATGAAGTTAACGACCCCGTATGGCTGCATGTTATCTAAATCAAAATGTTCGACTTCCGGCGGTTCGGCTATCCAGTTATTGCCGTCCCAGGTCATCAAATCGCCGGGATTGGTGGCGGCATTGAGCCCGATGGTGTGTTCAATATTGTCGACGGCAACCGGACTAAGGCCGGTGTAGGTCGGTGCGGGTTCGCCCTGCGGACCCTGCGGACCCTGTGGGCCCTGTGGCCCGGGGTCACCCTTATCACCTTTTGGGCCTTGAGGGCCCATTGGGCCGGTGTCGCCTCGTGGGCCTTGGGGGCCGATTGGGCCAATATCGCCCTGCGGTCCCTGTGGGCCGGGGTCGCCCATATCACCTTGCTGACCCTGGGGCCCCATCGGCCCGGTCTCGCCCTGGGGACCTTGAGGGCCTGGGGGCCCTTCGTTACCGCTTAGAGCATAAACCGCATAAGGCGTGGGCGTAACCCGCTGCCTGGGGCTTAGAACGGTATACGGGTCATAGCTTCCGAGTTCACCCGGTCTTACGCCGATCTCCAGCCATCGGGCGTTACCGTCGAACACATGGCCGAAATCCAGCTCCACTGTGAAGTAGCCGTCGACGACGTAAAGCTCGTTCACCTGAATCGGGTCGCCCAACTGGCCGTCGCCGGTCGGTTCGTCGTAAAGTCTGAACTCGAAGTCATATTCCCCCGCAGCCGGGGCATCTGCGTCTGTCATACGTCCCTGGTAAGTGAAAACCGTACCCGCCGGAGCCGACTCGCCGCTTGTGGTAAGACAAACCGTCAGGACCAAAGCCAAAATCGGGATTGTCAGCATCTTCCGCACTCTCATTTTTTTCTCCTTTTGAAAGAGGTGTCATTACATTTTACCCGCACTGTGTACGTGCGCACAAATACTCTCTTATGGAAGCTGCACCAAAGCAGTCAGATGCAAATTCTCTGGCCAATGTCTCCGATATTCCTTCAATTTCCTGCAATCCTCCTCGTTAGATATTTCATAATAGTATGCTACCAAATCTTGTTCAGAAATGCAAGCCCCTACCTGCTTTTGCGCAAGGTTTTTTCACCAGGACAACGGGGCCTGAGGGGAAGCAGCCGGCCGCGGCGTTTTCTGGAAAACAGGCTGCCGATGCATACGCTCTATTCAAGGCCGGTATGAGTGTGTTTCGGGAAGAAGCGGCTAATCGAAGCATTTGCTACAGATGATTTCGGACGGAAAGAACAAGTTCTCGTATCCGGTTATACATGGCGAGAATTCGGGGTCTCTCAGCCGTCAAAGCGGACAAGCCTGTTGAGTGCGAGCGAAATATCGCCCAGCCGGTCATCGCCGGATTCTCGCTCGATCGCCAAGACCCCGTCAAAACCGATTTCCTTGAGTACTTTCAAAAACTTCTCGCCGCCGACCTCTCCCCTGGCCCATGGCACCTCCGCACCCCATGCGCCCGGTATCTGCGTGCGAACAGCGTCCTTTATATGAACATGTTTGATCCAGGGCGCCAGTATTCTGGCCGCCTGCGTCGGATCGTCCTTGTTGTATAGAATCATATTTGCCGGGTCGAAGCTCACACCCACAGCCGGATGTCCCAGCTCTTCGAGAAACCACCGCAAATCGGCGGCACTTTCCTGGCCGGTCTCCAGAAGCAACTGGATACCATTCCGGTCCGCCGCGTCGGCAAGAACTTGCACGCGGTCGTAAAACCTGGTTGCATAATCAGTCCGGGTGTGATCTATGAAACCGATATGGGTCGAAAGATACCTGACACCCAATTGGACTGTTGCGTCAACCGCGGCGAAAAACAACTCACGATTTTTGCACCAGTGCTCATCAGGCGCAATTCCGCCGCTGATTCTGATGGTCTCAAGGGATGAGTAGTCTTCCTGCGGGAAATCGATCATCGTACTGCTGATCGTCCAGTTTTGTGCCCGCACCGTCGCCAGGTACCGGGGGCCATCTTCCTCGATCGCCGGTCTGATGGCCAGATGAATGTGGTCAAGGCCGAGTTTCTGCATCGCCTCGGCAACATCGGCAATACCGGCGGCAAGCGACCAACTGCATACACCAATACTCCAAATACCACATTTCATAGCGATTTCTACCAGTTGATGTCAACCTTTCCGCGTGTGCGGACCGACTCGGATTCGGCCTGGATTATCCTGACCGAATTGCGGGATTGTTCCGGGGATATGACTTCGGGCAAAGTCTGGCCCTTTATCACTCCCGCAAAATGCGCAATTTCCAGGGCATATCCGTTTGCTTTTTCCAACTCCGGTGTGAAAGGAGTTCCATCGGCGGGGCAGACTCTGAATGTCGGTTTTCTGGTGCAATCGTATACTATCGTAGCCTTTTCCATAACGATGTTAAAACTCATCTCGAAACCAAAGGCTTGCGTGACCGTCCAGCCGCCTTCGGCCGTAATCAGGTTATCGTCGTCGTACAGGTAATGAGTTACGATATGTCCCAATCCGTCGAACGGTCCTTTGGCCGCGAAACTACAAACTGCCGCCGGTCTGCCGAAGAGATACTGCACAAAATCGGTGTCGTGGATGTGCAGGTCCAGCACCATTCCACCGCTGCGCCGTTCGTCGGCAAACCAATTGTCCGGGCTCCATACCGGCGCCGCGGCGAGCCGACGAAACGCAGCGGCGATTACCTTTCCGTACCTGTTGCTGTCGACGATTTCCTTGGCCTTGGCGTATTCCGGCCAGAATCTTATGCAATGGCCAATTTGCAGAATTCCGCCGGTTCTGTTTGCCGCTTCGATCATTTCGGTGCACTGCGACGTGTTCAGCGCCATAGGCTTTTCACACAGCACGTGCACCCCGGCTTCCAATGCCATTATGGAGAATTCTGCGTGAAGATAAGTTGGCACGGTAATTGACACTGCGTCGATATCGCCGTCGGAGAGAATTTCTTTGAAGTCCGAGTAAAGCTTTACGCTGCCAAGATCTACGGTTGCTTCTGCCGCCGCAATGTTTCCGCGGACCCGGTTCGTTCTTGCGACAATATCGGGCGCGGCATCGCAGATCGCTGAGACCTGAGCAGCCTTGAGATTCTTCCAGCAGTTGTAATGCGTCCGCCCCATAAACCCGAAACCGACAATCCCAACTCGCAACATAATTCGTGCTCCCGTGCCGAACGCTGAAACAGCAGGACCAGAGATAATACCCATATTAACGCATGTGCATTCAGGCATACAACTTCAAATGAAAAATACGAGTTTATTTTTCGAAGTAATTCAGTTATGCTGCTTGCCGGTTCGGACGCACTGCGGGGCAATTTTAAATATGGACCGAGCGCCATATCAGGTTTTCCGGAGACGTCAGGCCGATCCGAACATGATTTGAGGAGAACTTAATGTCCTCCAGCCGGCAGCTTCAATTAGCTATTGATGCGGCAAGCACAGCCGAAGCGGTCAAGATGGCCGAGCAGATATATCCGAATTATGACATAGCCGAGATAGGTACACCGCTTCTGATTGAAGAAGGCCTCCACGCGCTTGAGGTGCTCAAGAACAAGCACCCCGACAAGACTTATCTGGCCGATACAAAGATCACCGACGCCGGTTACTTTGAGGGGTCGAGCGCATTTAAGCGAGGCGCGGATATTGTAACAGTTCTCGGGGTTTCCGACGATTTTACAGTATTGCAGGTTGTGAGGGCCGCAAAACTGTACGGCGGGCGGGTGATGGCCGATATGCTCCACGTCAAAGACCGACCAGGACGCGCCAAAGAGCTCGAGGAACTGGGCGTCGATATAATCTGCCTCCACACGGCATGGGACCTCAAAGGCAGGGGAATTGATCCGCTCGCTGAGCTTGTCGAGGTGAGACGGTCCGTGGGCTGTACCCTTGCGATAGCCGGTGGGTTGGCGCTCGAAAACGTTAGGGACGCTCTTGATAAAGGCGCCGATATACTCGTGGTCGGCGCCGGTATCACAAAGGCGGAGAGCCCGAAAGAAACAGCAGCCAAAATTATGGAAATCATCTCCCAGGTGTAATATGTTAAGTGAGATAGATGAAAG
>Ga0180438_10001895_pt1 | contig 35756 bp, 36 predicted proteins | sample SS_ome_12_FD_132455 | JGI IMG/M metagenome (GOLD analysis project Ga0180438, IMG submission 132455) | Hypersaline lake sediment archaeal communities from the Salton Sea, California, USA - SS_3_D_2 metaG | ecosystem: Environmental > Aquatic > Non-marine Saline and Alkaline > Hypersaline >... | reverse complement strand
CCTGAGGCATTAATATTATAATGGGATTCCCCATGGCGGGGTCGTAGTTCAGTCGGTTAGAACGCCGGCCTGTCACGCCGGAGGTCGCGAGTTCGAGTCTCGTCGGCCCCGCCAGACTTACCCTTTATTTTTAGCCGTTTCCATGATTTTGTCTTTTGTGTTTTGAATCCTTGATATCAGCCATTTTGTGATTTCGTTGGTGCCTGGATGGCCGTGTTATTCCGGGAATGAAAGAAGACTTGAATAAATCGCAAAATTGACTATAATAATAATGACTCTCTTTGGCGGGCTGGAGAGAGTTCCCATCTTTGGTTCCCATCATCAACCCCCCTTTTGCTGACAACAGCCCGCACTTCTTTTAAATGATTATATGGCGTTATTGATCCTTGCCTTTTTGTCGAGCGTTTCTAAGATTTCTCTGATCTTTGATTTGGATTTTCCCTCGATCTGGATGGTTTTATCAGCCCCCCGTTATTGACTCTCCAGCTTATCCTTGATATGCTTTTTTTTTGAGGGGAACAAGGGGAAAAGTATAAAGGCATGAATAGACAGTCCAAGGCGATAGCATGAGATTCGGGAGCCTCATAAAACTCCGCGCTGAATACGAGGAACGATACATTATCCTGCACAAGCACACGTTCCCCGGCGTTCTAGACCGGATCCGTAAATCCAACTTCCGCAATTATTCCATCTATCTTCGCGACGGGATCCTGTTTTCCTATTTCGAGTACACCGGGGATGACTATGATAGAGATATCGCCGAGATCGGCCGCGATCCTGTGACCCAGGATTGGTGGAAGCTCACCGACCCGATGCAGGAGCCTCTCGAGGCACGGCGGGACGGGGAGTGGTGGGCTCAGATGGACGAGATCTATCACTGGGAAGAAAAACGCTCGGTGAGCGGGAAGGCGAGAAGAAACGCCTTCACGACGCGCATCAGCGGAGGTTTCGAGAACAGGATGATCGGATCCTTGAAAATCGCCTATCCGATCCTGTTCGAAAATCCGGGCGTACCAGACATCCAAAGCTATTCGCTCTATCATAAAGACGGGTGCCTGTATTCCTATGTCGAATGCCTTGGTGAGGATCAGACTTCGGATTGCGGAAGGTTGCGGGAAGCCCTCAAAGTGGAAAACGAGCTGGATTGGCTGCCCATGAAAGAGGTCTTTCATACGGATTGAGACCTGTCAACAAACCGTGACTTCCAAACCCGTGGTGTTTATGGTGTAGTCGAAAAAGCGGGCCAATTCGTTGGGCGGGTCTTTTTCCAGTGCTTTCCGGGCCGAAACCGCATCTTCCCGGGACTTGCCCACGACCAGCAGGAAGCCTCCTCCACCCGCGCCCAGAAATGTCGCTCCTCTCATATAGGGTTTGAACTTTTCGCAGATTTTTTCGATTTCAGGATTGGAAGATTCCGGATCGATCTTTTTTTTCAGGAGCAGAGCCATGTCGATCAATTCCCCGAAACGCCGCATGTCTTTGCCTTCCATGGCCTCGACCAGGAAGGGTGGGAAAACGTGAAGCCTGCGCAGCGTCTCCATGGTAGGGCGATTCCTGTCCAGATAATGCCCGACGATATTCCGCAGGATGTTCTTGGCCAGTCTCCTCATTCCAGTGTAGTAAAGAAGGGTTTGTCCTTTATTGACCGCGGGGTCCAGCACATCGGATCTCACGGGTCGAATCCGGGGATCGGGAATAAGACCTGCTTCTGTGGTTATCATTTTCACGCCCCCGATGCTTCCGCCGATCTGGTCCTGCCATCCTCCCCCGGTGGTCAGCTCCTGCTCTAACTGAAGCACCAGGTTGAAAAGCTCACGTTTGGGAGTCTCCTTTCCGATCATCCGGTTGATGACCGAAACCAGAACGGCCCCCATTATGCTGGATGTTCCCAATCCGCTCCCGCTTGGGATGGCCGCCAAAGTGGTCAGTTCGATCCCGCCGCCAAAACACTTCAGCTTTTCTTCGAGGGTTTTGGCTTCTTTCGGCCAGATCGCTCTATCCGGGGAAAAACCCGAAAGGGCCAGAGCCGCTTTTGCCAGGGCGAATTTGCTTGTGGCTTTCCGGTAATCCAAAAGGTCGTTCAAGTCTTTGATGGTGATCCTTATTCCGTGGTCGATCGAGGTGATGCGGATCACAGGCTCTTTCACTATCCTCGCATAAACATGGATCGGAGGCTGGCCGTTGAGGTCGACGGCCGCGTTGATGACGCACCCGCCGTGCTCCAACGCGTATGGGGGTGTGTCTGTCCATCCTCCGCCGAGATCCAGGCGGGCAGGGGCCCGTCCCCAAATGATCTCGTCCGCCCGAACGGCACAGCGGGGGTATTCCGAGGTCTTTTTCCTGCTCCATACGATGGTCCGGCTCAGATTTTCGAAAGCACAGTCCCGTGCCCTGTTGCACCAGGTTTCGGCATCCTGGAAGGATCGGGAGTCCAGACACGCCGCATCCCGGACTTTTTTTCCTGGAACAGCCATGCTCTCGTAGACGTTTTGAAGGATTGTGCTCCATTCCTTTTTTCCGCCCGACAAGTCATGTTTTATGGCGGATGCCAGGGTATGGATAATTCGGGAAAATCCCAAACGATCCAATTCCGACGACACCCCGGTGTCGCCGATACGGCGTTTCCCCTCTTCGATAACAGCACGAATCCAATCGATCCGCTCTTTGTTGTCCAATCCTTCGAAAAGGAATGCCAAATCCAGAGCGGAAAAACCGCTTTCGATGTCGAATATTTCTTCCATGGATCTGCGGATTTCTTCTGCCCGGATTTTTTGGCGCCTCGAGTGAAAACCATCGAGAGAAACAAGACCGGAAATCTCTTCCAGGCTGTATCTATCCGCCTCATGCCATCTGCGGGTCAGATCGGTCTCTGCTTTTTCAGGATTCAGTATCCATAGCCAATCGCAGAAACTATCCGGAGAGGAAACGGCCGGAAAGATTTTTGCATTCCATAGGTTCTTTTCCTCATCGAGCAGGTCCGGTTCCCAGATGTCTTTATCCGAAACGCCCATACTTGTTTTCCATTTGGAAAAGGGCCGATTGCCGATCGTGCTCCGCTCATGGATCGGATCCTTGAATGCATCGTCTATGCCATAGACACGGACGAACCAGGCTTTTTCCCCTTTCCGGTCGTAGCCTTGAATGATATCCAGGCAGGACTTTGGAGGAAGGGACAACGGCCTTTCCACATCCACACCCACCACAACGTTTTCTCCTTCGAGCGTCAGTTCGGATCGGATGCGGCAGCCTTCCACCCAGGATTTCGAGCCAGCGATCCGCCCTTTTTTTTCCAGGAGATTGGCGATACTCAAAACAACCTTCCCGGAACCGGATTTATGATCCCGATGCATCAATTCCGATCCGGTTTCGACGAGCTGTCGCGGAGTGCCGAAATGGAGGAACGTGCATTCCTCGAGCGGCTGTACGAAAAAAGGGACTTTGGACATTGTGTCGTAGATCGTCCTGAGAAAAGTTTCCGAGAGTCGCGATCCGCTGTCATGGACATTTTCAAGGTACTCACGAAACGGAACGTCTTTTCCCATGGCACAACAGATCTCCCGGTAGAAATCCAATCCTGCGGACCTGATCTCTTCGGCTGCCGGCCCATTCCAATGGAATCCGTTATTGAAACCACAAAGCGAGATCAGCTTTATCGCCGTGGCCGCATCCAGGTTCATAACACCGATATCGAGAAGGGATTGTCCATGCGGGTGGATGATCCCCCGCTCTTTTTGCCGGGAGACCGGCGGTTTCTGCAGAAAACGGCGCACTTCTCCATTCCTGGCTGTGTGGTACACCCCGTGGTTTTTTGCCTGTTCCGGTGCAACATAGCAGCCCAGACCCGTTACGCCCTTTCTCCGAAATCGAACATCCTCCGGATGGAAAAAGAGTAGAACGTCTCCTGTTGTCACTACCACCTGGCCATTTCCTGAATCAACAGCGGGAAGTTCCCTGTAGATCGGGAATTGTCTGTCGAAAATAGTGTGCCCGCACACAGAGTCCGCTTTTCCCGGTATAGGGGTGAAGATTTTACCGCATGGACCATAGGCCGGCAGTCTTCTGGAATCGCCGCCTGCATGAATGATCAGGATGTGCAGTTTCTGGAGGATTTCTTCGATCCAGTCGTTAGAATATTCGGATCGGCCGGAGGATTTCGTTTCCATGCTCAAGACCTTCAACAGGGCATAAATGGTGCTTCCCCCGCTGCCGATGCGACGGCCCTGGGGATCGGGAACGACCAGAATTCGTTTTATGCCGGTGATAAGGCCGAGATCACGCCTGATACCGAGCTGTGTCTCATAAGCCGCTGCCTGGGCTTCGTTAGAGGCCGTAACGACAAGGTAATCCCATTTCCTTTGGAAGATATTGTTGTGCGATCGCCCGGAACAACCCATGTTATCCGGATTTTCGGCTCGCTTCGACCTGGGCCTTTACCCAGGGATAGGTTCTGGCGATCCCTTCGTGAAGGTTTATCTTGGATTCCCACCCGATCGCCCGGATACGGTCGGCGCAAAAATTGCGGGCTTTCACCCCGACCGGGCCGTCGATATGATCGATATGCACCGTTTTTCCGGAGACTTCGGCGATTACGCCCACCAGTCGGTTCACGGATACATATTCCTGGCGGCCGATGTTCACGCCGTTTTCCAGATCGGAGTGCATCAACAAAATGATCCCGTCCAGGAGATCGTCGATGTAGGTGTAGGCGCGCATGGCTGTTCCGTCTCCCCATATCTCGATAGTCCCGCCGTCTTCGATTTCCGCGATTTTCCGTGATAGGGCGGCAGGGGCTTTCTCCCGGCCTCCCTGCCAGGTGCCTTCGGGCCCGTAGGTGTTCTGAAAACGGGCAAGCCTGACTTTCATTCCATACCGGCGTCCGTAGGCCATGGCCATTCGCTCGGAATACAGTTTTTCCCATCCGTATTCGTTGTCCGGGAGAGCAGGATAGGCATCTCCCTCGGTTAATTCCGGTTCATCCGGCTCCATGTCTCGATAAACACAGGCACTGGAAGAAAACAAATAGCGTTTAACCCCGCTCGATGCGCTTGCATGGATCATGTGTATGTTGATCAAACAACTGTTGCGCATGATCTCGCATTCTGCGCTGTCAATGAAACCCATTCCGCCCATATCGGCGGCCAGTTGATAGACTTCATCGAAGGCATCGCCGTCCGGTGCTGCTACCGATTTCTCGCAGTTTTGGCGCTCCCTGAGATCCAGGGTTAGAAACTCATCTGCTGCGGTGTCTGAGAACTCGGGATATTTGAGGTCCACGCCCCGTACCCAACAGCCTTCCTTTTTCAATCGTTTAACCAGGTGTGAACCTATAAATCCCCCTGCGCCACATACCAAGGCTTTTTTCATTTTGACATCCTTATTTACCGGACTATTCACAGCATATAACGTGGTTTGATCTCGCCTTTTGAATGGTCCAGTTTTTCAAGCGTATCAAAAAATTTATAACAGAGGAAAATCCGTAAGTCAATCTGTGCAGGGTATCCTGTCAGGACGGAAGTATTGAACCAATTTTTGCATTTTCCGTATAAGAAACAGAGCGTAAGATTTTTTATCCGGATGATTGTAATCGAGAGAGCCTTCAGCGAAAGTAAAAAATTTTGTCGAATGAAATCGTATGAATGTGCGTATATAGAGTAAAAAGGATGTAATCCTTAGATGATATATATCCGAAAAACAGAACAGGAGTAAAATATGCTACGAGACATCATCAAGAAAGAGATCCAGGACACGATTATGAGTCCCCGCTTCGTGTTCACCTTTTTGCTCTGCACGATTCTGATCCTGCTGGCGGTTTATACCGGGATCAACAACTATCAGGCAGAGCTCAAGGAGCACAGTGCGGCCATTGCCTTGAACAAGAAAAATCTGGAAAGCCAGCAGGGTTATCAGCAACTGGCGGGATTGGGGACCAAGGTCAACAGGAAACCTCAGGTGTTGAGCACGATCGTCAGCGGGGTTTGGGAGGCGGTAGGCCGTGTGGCGACCGTCAATATCGCCTTCGATCCGAACATGGCGGAATCCAAGTACAGCAGCAATCCGATCTTCGCCGTGTTTGGTCCCCTCGATCTGTCCTTCATCGTGAAGATCGTCCTCAGTCTGTTTGCCATCCTTTTCACTTACGATGCCATCGTGGGAGAAAAGGAAAGGGGGACATTGAAACTGGCCCTCTCGAACAAGGTGCCCAGAGACAGGCTGATCCTCGGGAAAGCCATCGGCGGATTTATCAGTCTCCTCATTCCGCTGGTTATCCCGGTGGTGATCGGCATGCTGCTCTTGATGGTCTACCCGAATATTTCCCTTACGGGGGAAGATTGGATCAGGATTTTGTTGATACTTTTCGTATTTCTTTTGTACCTGTCGGTTTTCTTTACGCTCGGGCTTTTTGTCTCGGCGAGGACGAGCCGGTCCTCGACAAGTTTTCTGCTTCTTTTATTCATCTGGGTCACCTTTGTCACGGTCATCCCTAAAGCTGCCGTCATGATTGCCGGACAAATAAAGCCCATCCCATCCGTGCATGAGATCACCGCCCAAAAGGACGCCTACCTTCAGGAGATCCAGAAGGAAGCCTTTGCCGCGCGAACCGAATATTTCAAGAACAATCCCGCTCCTTCCAGAGATGAAGCTGAAGCACGGAAGAAGTGGGAAGAGGATATCAGGAAATGGGCCGAAGATCTTCAGCAGGAACTCACAAGTAAAATCGATGAGAGAAATGCATCCATCGAAAGGGATTACCAGGCTAAAATGCAGCAGCAGCAAAGGCTTGCGGTCAATCTTTCGCGGATCTCCCCCACCTCCGCTATGATGTTCGGGGCCATGAGCCTTGCCAGAACAGGAGTGAACGAGCACGAAAGATTCTTGAGCTCGGTGAGAATGTACAAGCCGATATTCACGAAATGGATTAACGAAAAGATGATGCAGGGGAATATTTTTGGAGATCAGCCGGAAAAGCCGGATTTATCCAACATGCCGCAGCATGAATTTATTCCCGAAGGATTGGGGGATTCTTTCAAACGTGTTCTGCCGGACGTTATTTTGATGATCTTCCTGATCATCCTGTTTTTTGTCGGAGCCTATGTATCCTTTCTCCGGTACGATGTCCGATAAATAAATATAAAAGAGGAAATCATGTTAGAAACAAAAGATTTGACAAAACAGTACGAAGATGGGCTTTTGGCACTGGATCATTTGAGTCTCAAAGTCGATCCCGGAGAAATATTCTGTATGTTCGGCGCCAACGGAGCCGGCAAAACCACAGCCATAAATCTCCTCCTGGGGTTTATCCTTCCTACTGAGGGTACAGCCATCATCGAGGGAGTCGATGTCGTTCAAGAGCCGTTGAGGTCCAAGGAATACATATCCTACGTCTCAGAGAATGTCATGCTCTACGGAAATTTTTCCGCATTTCAAAACCTGGATTATTTTTCTAAACTGGCAGGAAAACGGAACCTGCGAAAATCCGATTATGCTGAGGTGATGGAGCGTGTCGGCCTTCAAAAAGAAGCCCACGACATGAGGATCAAAAACTATTCCAAAGGAATGCGCCAGAAACTGGGGATCGCTGTCGCTATTTTAAAGGACGCCCCCAATCTCATCCTCGATGAGCCCACATCGGGCCTCGATCCGAAATCGGGTCAGGAATTCCTGGAGCTTCTCCTCGAATTGAAGGAAAAAGGTAAAACCATATTCATCTCCTCTCACGATATATTCCGCGCGAAGTATATCGCCGACAGGGTCGGATTCATGAGACAGGGGCAGCTTGTCATGATGAAAACGAGCGGTGAGCTCCGCGGAGAAGACCTGAATGAACTCTACCTACAGTACATGCACAAACATGCGAACGAGGAATAACAGGGATTCGTAAACAAGAAATAAAGGAAAAAACGATGAAAAATGCTACAAGAATTGCAGCGCTAGCGCTGTTGCTGGCCCTCTCTGTCCCTTTTGGATTTTCCCAGAATGCCCTGCGCTCCCAGGAGTCCCAGACGTTGAAGCTTCTGACCCTGAAAAAAGCGCAGCTCCAGCTCGAGATGAGGAAAGGAGAATTCGACAGGGCCTTGAAGCTCCAGGAATCCGGTTTGATCTCAGAGCAGGATTTTGTCCAAACAAGGACGGCGTATCTCCAGGCACAGGTGGAGTTCCAGGAAGCGCTGATCAGTTTTATGGGAAGCGAGGCCCGGATATCCGTAGCTTCCGCAGTGAAATATCAGGATAATGCGGGAAAGAAATTTGTCCGAGTTTCCCTGCGATATTCCTCCAAAGAACTCAAGCAGCTCGAGGAATTGAATATCGATGCTAAAGATATTTTTCCCCTGGATTTTCTAAAGGAAATAAAAGACGTTTATGTCTCTTTGCAGTCTGAAGGAAAGATCATTTCCGATCCCTATGAAAAGACGATCCCCTCCCTCGCTCTCGAACAAGAAAAGCAGGTGACATTCCAGCTTTTGAAGGATGTGGAGAACCTGGACGTGAATGTCTTTTATTCCGGCAAGGACGAGACCACCTCTGTGTATCTGCAGAAAGGCTTGAGCGCCAATATCGTGACGGTCAATTCCGCCCAATTTTCCCAGGAGGCGGATTTGGAAAGCGAAGCAACCTTCGATCTGTCATTGGAAAAGTTCAGCGGAGAGGCCAATGTCTTCCGGCTTCGCGTCGTCAATCTCCCCCAACAAATCTCCTATGAGTTCTTGGACCCTCAAACCCAGGCCCGGCTGTCCCAGATCAAGTTTACAGAAGGCGTGACCAGCATGCAGCTTTCGTTGAGGCTTTACCTCCCCAAAAATACCGATGAGCGCGTTGTAATCGATCATCCTATCGAGTTTTACTGCCTGGCCATGGACGAGGAACAATCGGTAAAGCTCAGCGGGATGCTGTCCGATTCGCCCATCCTGGGAACACAGGAGATAAACAGCATGAGAGCGGGAAAAGTCAAGTTGGAGATCGTTCCACGGGGTGTCGGAAGGATCGAGGTGCAGGCTGTCAGCCTCTACCACGAAATAAAGGTAGGGGAGAATGTGGCCATGGAGGTCAGAGTCAAAAATACGGGCACACGGCGCTTGAATAATATCCGCGTGTTTACCGACCTGCCGCTGAATTGGAGGGTCGAGATCCAGCCGGACTTGATTCCTTCTCTCGAACAGGGCAAGGAAGAGATCGTGAGCATAACTTTTCTTCCTCCGGAAGGGATCTCTGTCGGCGATTATGAGCCCAAGATAAAAACGGAGTGTATCGCCGATAATCGCCAGGTGGAATCCGAAGATAAGATCGTCCGGATTCATGTCACAGCGAAAACAAATGTCCTGGGCATAAGTTTTCTCGTTCTGTTCCTGGTCGGTCTCCTTGTGGGTATCGTCGTATTCGGTATCAAGCTGACGCGCCGCTGATTCCGCCGGTATTTCGAAGAGGCCGCATCCTTAGACGCGAAAAAGAGAGCCTTAATTTCGAAAAGGCCGGCTTTAAAAATCAGACTCTTTGAGTTAAAATACCCCTCATCGCAAACAAATTTATTTCGAGGAGGGATGTATGCCTAAAGTCGTCCCAAAATCTTACCTGGGTATGGTGATCGTGCTGGGTTCTGTATGGGGTCTTTCCGAAGCGGCCCTTGGCATGGGGCTGAGAAGTTGCGCGGCCTTTGTTTCCGGTTCTTTGATGACCGGAGCGGCACTCTTTTTCCTCGCTGCCGGTTGGGTGGTTTCCAAAAGGGTTTCCGGAGTCGTCGTGATGGTTCTTATCGCCTCGTTTTTCAAGATGTTCGATGCCCTGCTTCTCTCCCTTCCGCTCAAACACGGCGCGATCGGCAATCCAATTTTCGCCTTTTTTATGGAGGCGGCAGCTTTTGTTTTTATCGTCTCCGTAATCAGAGAGAAGATTCGCGAAAAGCCGGCAGGACAGGCACTTCTAGGCGGCCTTTCCGCTGTCCTCGCCGTGAATCTTTTTCCGCTGGTCAGATACGCCACAGGTGTTCCTGCTTGTGTGGTCGCAGGAACGGGTTACCCCATGTCGCTTTATTATATCCATGTTGCCCTGCTCACCTCCTTTTTAACAGTGCCTCTGGGTTTCTGGGTCGGTTCCAGAATCGGGTCCTTCGAGTTCCGCCTGGAAAAAGTCCGTGGAAAGCTTAATCCCGCTCTCATCTTTTCCCCCGTCGCCCTCATTATATGTCTGGCTATTCTTGTCCTCCTGCGTTTGGCCTGAACCGCGGGCTTGATCGATGGGAGAATAAAATGACCAAGACAGTTCGTTTTAAACTGAACGGCCGGGTAAAAAGCTTGACGATCGACCGTGACCGCATGCTCCTGTGGGTATTGCGCACGAATTTTGAACTGACGGGAGCGAAATATGGCTGCGGCGAAGGTTTTTGTGGAGCGTGCACAGTGCTGGTCGACAACGAAGCCGTGCGTTCCTGCCAGTACCCTGTGGAGGATATCGACGGCAAGGAAATCATCACGATCGAAGGCTTGGCCGAGAACGGGAAACTGCATCCTTTGCAGGACGCCTTTGTGCGGCATGACGCGCTCCAGTGCGGGTTTTGCACGCCGGGTATGATCTTGAATGCCTACAGCCTCCTGATGAAGAATCCCTCCCCCAGTCGGGAGGAGATCATTAGCGGAATGGAAAACAATCTTTGCCGATGCGGGGCACACACACGCATTGTCCAGGCTATGCAAACCGCAGCAAAAAACATGCCGGGAGGCTCGCAACGATGAAACAAGATGATTTTTTAGCCATGGATTTTTATGATATCGGTCCTGGTCTTCCGGTGAGCCGGCGAAAATTCTTGAAAATGATGGGGGGCGGTATCGTTATCCTGTTCACGGTCAGGGATCCCTTTTTCCTGGAGGCGCAGCGCCAGAGGGGTCAGCAGTTGCCAGAGGACTTCAATGCCTTTCTCAGAATCGGGGAGGATGGCCGGGTTTCCTGTCTCACAGGCAAGATAGAAATGGGCCAGGGGGTGGTCACTTCATTGGCGCAAATGCTGGCCGATGAGCTCGAAGTGCCGTTGGACTCGGTGGACATGGTGATGGGAGATACCGATCTTTGTCCATGGGATATGGGGACATGGGGATCGATGACCACCCGGTTTTTCGGCCCTCCGTTGAGAGCCGCTGCCGCAGAAGCCCGGACGGTTCTTTTAGAATTGGCAGCAGAGCATTTCCAATCGGATCCTTCTCAACTGCATGCCGAGGGTGGGTACATCTATCTCAAATTGCAAAAACAAAAAAAAGTGTCCTATGCCCAGCTAGCCAAAGGAAAAAAGATTGCAAGGCATCTCGAGGGAAAAGCTCCTCAGGAAAAGCCTGAGGACTTCACTGTCGTTGGCAAGCCCGTTTTGCGGCTCGATTCGGTCGAAAAAGTCACCGGGCGGGCCAAATATGCAGGGGACCTGCGGGAACAGGGTATGCTGTATGCCCGAATATTGCGTCCGCCGGCCCATGGTTCCAAGCTGCTGAGCGTGGATTCGTCCGGAGCAGAAAAAATCCGAGGAATTCGAGTCATAAAGGACGGCGACATGGTGGCTGTCTTGGGCGAAGATCCGGAACTCGCTGAAAAAGCCGTTGCCACACTCGAAGCCCGCTGGGAAAAGCCCGAGGCAAAAGTCGATGACAAAACCATCTTCGATCACCTTCTCAAAGTGGCGCCGGAAGGGGAAGTCGTATCCGAGGGAGGATCTTTGGCAGAGGGGCAAAGAATTTCGAAGACGGTGGTAGAAAACACTTTTTTGGATGGTTACGTCGCCCATGCTTCTATCGAAACCCATACCGCCCTCGCCAAAGTCGAGGGGAGTAGAGCGACCATCTGGGCATCCACGCAAAATCCTTTCGGAGTCAAAGATGATGTGGCTTCGCTGCTGGGTTTTCCTGCCGAGAATGTTCGTGTGATCACGCCCTGGGTAGGCGGGGGTTTCGGGGGGAAAGCCAGCAACCGTCAGACAGGAGAAGCCGCGAGGCTGGCCAAATTGACGGGAAAACCGGTCCAGGTTGCATGGACGCGTGCTGAAGAATTTTTCTACGACACCTTCCGCCCCGCGGCAATCGTGAAGGTGAAAGCAGGCATAGATGGCTCTGGCCGGATGACACTATGGGATTATGGTGTTTATTTCGCCGGAGAACGGGGCGCCCAGCATTACTATGATATTCCGCATCACCGGACTGAGAGTTTCGGTTCGGGATGGCGCGGCGTGCCTGGGTCCCATCCATTCGGGACAGGAGCCTGGCGTGCTCCGGCCAATAACACGAACACGTTTGCCAGAGAGTCCCAGGTCGATGCGCTGGCCGCGGCAGCGGGGATGGATCCGCTGGAATTCCGTTTGAAAAACCTGAAAGATGAGAGGATGATCCGGGTTTTGCGTGAAGTGGCCGGGAAATTCGGTTGGGCCCCGGCAAAAGCTCCGAGCGGCCGGGGATATGGGATCGCCACGGGAATCGATGCCGGAACCTACGTGTCCCACATGGCTGAAGTGGAAGTCGACAAAAAAACCCTGGAGGTCCGTGTGAAGCGGATAGCCTGTGCGCAGGATATGGGATTGTCCATCAATCCAGAGGGATCCAAGATCCAGATGGAAGGATGCATCATGATGGGATTAGGCTATGCTCTGAGAGAGGATATCCGCTTCAGGGGAGGAGAGATACTGGACCTGAATTTCGACTCCTATGAAATTCCGCGATTTTCCTGGCTGCCTGAGGTCGAGACCGTGATTATCGAAGACAGAAACGCCGCCCCTCAGGGAGGAGGGGAACCGGCCATCGTTGCGATGGGAGCTGTCCTGGCCAATGCCATCTTCGATGCTGTCGGAGCCCGCGTATGCCAGCTTCCGATGACGCCTCAGCGAATAAAACAGGTCCTCGGTTGAGGAATACAGATTTTTACTTCTTCTCCTTGGAAAACCTGAATTCAATGGCTTTTCGTGCTTCGAAGTAGATCGTGGATATGGTTTTGTCCAGCATCTCCGGACCCATTTTTCCGTGATCGAAATGTTTGATCCCGTTTAAAAAATCTTTCATAGTGAAGCCAGGTTTGTACTCTGGATAGCGAGCGCTTATATATGCGATCACGGCCTGGCAGATTTCCAATCGGATCAACTCGGAAAAACTCAATCCATACTTTTCCACTCCCCATTTGATGTACTCTTCCAGCCATTCCGGGATGAGCACCTGATATCTTTTTTGCATGACCCCTCCTTTACGCTGCCAATAAGCCTGAATTATTCATAAAGAATGTCTCCACAATATCAAAAAACCAAAACGAAATCTCGACATTCTTTACCCCTTTGGGGCGAGTCGATCTCATCCCATCTGTTGCGTCGTATCTCTTTCGCAGTAGTTCACTACAGCTTCAAGATCCACTCCTTACAGCTGGGCGACCTCGACCCGTGAATCATCCAAGTCCCTGAATTATTCATAAAAATTGTCGATCCCATTTTTCCTTAGGACAGATCAGATCTGAAAGCCAGGCAAAACAAGATCGACAATTTTTCCCCTTCGGGCGAGTTGATTTTACTGCACCTGCTTCGTTTCGGTCCCTTCGCGGTATACTTATACAGCTGCATGGGCCGACGCCTCGCATCTGTAGCAAACTCAACTCGTGAATAATCCAGGCCCCTGAATTATTCATAAAATATACCGAATTAGATGCATTAAAAATAGTAGCATTATTCCTATGTTTTGTAAATAGTATTATTAATAGTACTTTGAATGCGGTATCCTGAGTATTATGCGGAAGCCATATCCCATTTCTTTGTGGAAAGAGTTGTGTTTTAGCGGTATATTAAAATCTGATGAAAAAATTTTCCGTGCTAATGGCCGTCCTTTCTGCTTTGCTTTTCGGCATTGCCGCCCCTCTCAGCAAGCTTCTTCTTGCCGATCTCAATTATTTTCTTTTGGCAGGGCTGCTTTATCTAGGAGCTGCCGTCGGTCTTGCGCCGTTCATATTTTCCAAGGCCCTGCCGAAAATCGGGGAGATTGACAAGAAAAATGTCATGAGGATTTTAGGATCGATCTTTTTTGGAGGAATCCTCGGCCCTGTCTTCCTTCTTTTGGGGCTCAAAATCGCCCACGCGGCATCGGTCTCCTTATGGCTTAATTTGGAATTGGCGGCCACGGCCGTGCTGGGATGGTTGTTTTTCAAAGACCATCTGGATATCCAAGGATGGCTCGGCGTGAGTGGGGCTATCTCCGCTGGCGTTCTGATAACTCTTCATGAGGGCCCGTCCGGGCTTTCAGCAGTGCTTATGGTGACAGCCGCATGTATATTTTGGGGATTGGATAATCATTTCACGGCTTTGATAGATGCGATAACACCCACACAGATGACCTTTTTGAAAGGTCTGGTCGCGGGTTCCATAAACAGTGCGATCGGAATTTTCCTCGTTCAGATTATTCCTGGAACAGGTGTCCTGATAGGGGCCCTTGTCGTCGGGGCTTTTTGCTATGGCTTGAGTATCGTTCTCTATATTACATCGGCCCACTTTTTGGGTGCGACACGGAGCCAAATTCTGTTTTCGAGCGCTCCTTTTTTCGGCGCTTTTTTTGCTGTGTGGCTGCTGTCGGAAAAGCTCTCCTGGATTCAAGTCATCGCGGCTCTGATCCTGGCCCTATCGATTGTTTTCCTTATTCTCCAAAAACATTCCCATGCCCACGGACATGCGGATTGCGACCACATCCACTGGCATCGCCATGATGATTCCCACCATGGGCATGACCACGATACTCCTGCTGTCTCCGGAGGGCATATCCATCTTCATAAGCATCGCAAAATCCGGCATTCGCATGCCCATTTTCCTGACCTGCATCACCGGCATGATCATTTAAAAGGAGAGAAGAGTCAGGAAAGGAAGGACGAGAAAGGAATGCCTTGAATGGCAAATTTATATAAAAAGGGTTTATCTCTCGAGTACTTCACGGTTGGATACAATATCGTTGAAGCCGCTGCTTCCATCCTGTTCGGTCATGTCGCAAACAGCATAGCGTTGATCGGATTCGGTTTGGATAGCGTAGTCGAGTCGCTTTCTGGCCTTGTTTTGATATGGCGTCTCCGGCAGCATGGGAAAATTTCAGAGGGAAGAGAGGAAATGATCGAGAAAAAAGCCACTCGGTTTGTGGCTATCACGTTTTTTGTCTTGGGCTTGTATGTCTTCTTCGAATCGACGAAAAAGCTGATCGTCAATGAAATGCCCGATCCCTCGCTCGCCGGGATTATTATCGCGTCCGTCTCTTTTTTTGTGATGCCTGTTCTTTCCTGGCAAAAGTTGCAGGTGGGAAAAAAGATAGAGAGCAAGGCTTTGATCGCTGATTCCAAGGAAACTTTGGCCTGTTTTTTTCTGTCAGGTGCGCTGTTGTTGGGCTTGGGTTCGAATTATGTGTTCGGTGTATGGCAGGCCGATCCGGCAGTTGCCATGATTGTCGCCATTTTTTTGTTTCGTGAAGGAAGAGAAGCCTGGCAAGAAGCTAAAGGCTAAAAAGCGTATTCCCTCAATTCTGTTGACAAGATTTGGATGAATTCTTTATAATCTTATCTGGAGAAGAGATGGGGGCGAATTGGATTCGACGGAGATAGTGAAGCAAAGGCTGCATGTCGAGGCTCCACCCACCTCGTTAAAAAGGTGGACCAAAGTAAGTGCAGAACAACTGCCAGTCGCTGCCTAACAATTAGGCATGCCGTTTCTCCTGCATTTTCCTGCGGTGCTCGAGAGGCGTCGATGAGCAGGATAGCGAACCGGATCCGTCCCGAGCCTGGAGAGCGAAACAATATCGGGGCTGGTTCTGCGGTTTTTTTCTTCTTCTTAAGCCGCAGGATGAGAGACAAGAGGAAGATAAGCGTGTAGAGGCCTTTCGTTGAATGTCTTCGGACGCGGGTTCGATTCCCGCCGCCTCCAAAATCGAAATAGACGATAGAAAAAAATTGTTGAAGTACAGAAGAGGAATCCCCATATTCACGCTGGCGTTTTCCCTCATTTTTCTGTTTTTGAACGTTCCCGGTGCTTCACAAAGCCAGCCAACCCTTAAGATTTCCGCACAAGATCACGATGATTACAGCCGTGTGATAATCCAGTCTTCTCTTCCGCTAAGCTCCAGCGTTGAACGAAGCGAATCCTATATTTTCGTGAAGATCAGGGCGAGCACTCCTTTTAGGGTACAGAGAGATTCGATCCGGAGCCGGTTTATCGAATCTGTGGGCTGGTCGCAGGGAAGCGACTCCTACACCTTGACTGTACGAACCGCCCATGACAACTTTTCCTATGATTCTTTCAAAGTGCCCAATCCTCCCCAATTGATCATCGATGTATATCCCGGTGGAAAACCGGAGAGATCAGGAGAATCCGGTGACATTCAGCCCGATCCTTCTATTGACGAGACGGAACGGAAAAGAACCAGCTCTTTGTCCATGGATCCAGAATGCATCGTTATCGATCCCGGTCATGGAGGCTTGGAGGCCGGCGCCCAAGGCAAGTTCGGGACTCTGGAAAAGGACCTCACTCTTGCGATCAGCATGAGACTTGCGGAGATCGTGAGACAAACCCGGGCTTCGAATGTCGTTCTGACAAGGGATAGAGATGTTGACCTCTCTCTCGAAGACCGGGCTGCCATAGCCAATAACAACAAAGCGACGGTTTTTATAAGTATCCATGTTAACGGCTCTTATCGGAAGGGGGCCGCGGGCCCGGAAACATTTTTCCTCAGCACAGACGCGACCGACGAGGAGGCAAGACGCTTGGCTTTCCTCGAAAACAACTCGGAGAATCTGGATAACAATATACAGGCGGATAACGAGGATGTGATCAAGATGATCCTCTGGGACATGGCCCAGACGGCTTATCTCAAACAGAGCAGTCAGCTTGCTGAGGATATTCAGAATGAACTCAATTTCTTGTGGGAGACAAAAAACAGAGGAATCAAGCAGGCCCCCTTCAAGGTATTAACCGGGGTAGCCTGTCCGGCTGTGCTTGTCGAAGTGGCTTTTCTCTCGAATCCTCAAGAAGAGAGAAAGCTTTTGACGGAGGATTATCAGTTCAAGGTAGCCCAGGCGATCTATGATGGATTGGCAAAATTTCTCCGCAGCAACTCTCGCTAGTCGAAGGACAAATGGATAAAAAAAAACTGGCTATTCTTGCTGTGCTCCTAGTGGTCCTTGTCGTCCTGATAATAGTATATTTCAATCTTGGTGAAGAGTCGAAGCCAGGGACGGGCCCATTCATCCCCTCTTCCCAAGAGGAACCCGAGTCGGAAGAACAAAAAGAACCGGCGGTCATAGTCCTTTTTTTCCCCTCAGAACGTGATGGCCTTTTGCATAGGGAGGAAAGAGAAATTATTCCCGAATCATCCCTGGCCCAGCAGGCCAAAAGAATTGTCCTGGAGCTCCTCAGCGGATCCCGCCTGGGATTTCTTTCTCCGATTCCTCCCGAAACCAGACTCAGGGAGCTTTATATCACAAATGACGGGATAGCCTACGTGGATTTTTCGCGCGAGCTGATGGATAAACATCTTTCAGGTTCTTCAGCTGAGATGACCACGATCTTTTCGATCGTCGATTCTCTCTGTTATAACTTGAAAGAGGTCAAGAAGGTGTTTATCCTCATCGATGGGGGAGAAAAAAAGACTTTGGGAGGTCATATCGATCTGGCAAATCCCTTTCAGCCGATCTATGATATAGTCGCCAAATAACATCCAAGTTTCCCATTGCGTATTGAGAGTGCATTTCCATGACAAAACCGATTAAGGTCGCCATCGTAGGATTCCCGAATGTGGGAAAATCCACCCTGTTCAATCGCCTGTTGAGAGAGAAAAAATCCCTGGTCCACTCTTTACCGGGGATGACGCGAGATCAGGTCCCCGCTCTCTGTCGGCTGGATAATAAAAGTTGCATCCTCATCGACACCGGGGGCTTTTTCGATTCTCGAGAAGATCCCTTCTCATCGCAAGTCAAACAAAAAGCATGGGAAGCCTCCCAGTCTGCAGATGTTCTCCTTTTTGTGCTCGATGGAAAGAGGGGCCTATCGTCCGGAGAAGAAGAACTCTTTCGTTCCTTGAAAAAAATGGACAAGCCGATCATCGTAGCGATCAACAAGATCGATTCACCCCAGGAAGAGGAGCAGATCGGGGATTTTTATCGTCTGGGGGAGAAGGAGATGATACCGATCTCCGCAGAACACAAAGGGAACCTGGATTATCTCGAAGAGCGGCTTTGCGATTCCCTGCCACCTGCCGGTATAAGAGAGACAGAGGCTGATCTTCTCAAGATCGCTATCGTGGGACGGATCAATGTCGGGAAATCGTCCCTTGTTAATCGGCTCAGCGGGGAGAAAAGGCTGATCGTGAGCGAAATTCCGGGAACGACTCGGGATAGCACGGATACGCTGATCAGGAGAAATCAAAAAACATTTTGCCTCATCGATACAGCGGGCATCCGTAAAATGGGCCGGACCTGGGACAAACGGGAAAAAGCGGGTATTGTCAAGGCGAAAAAGGACATCAGGCGAGCGGATGTTGTTTGCCTTGTTCTAGACGCTCTCGAGTTTCCCACGCGGCAGGATACGGCTATCGCACATATCGCCAATGATTCAGGTAAACCGCTGATTATCGCTCTAAATAAATGGGACCTGATCCAGAAAGAGGATCGGACTCACAAGGAATTTCAGGAAAGGATTTATCGGAAACTGGATTTTGTGTCCTATGCTCCTGTGGTGTTCATTTCAGCGCTATCGGGTCAAAGAGTCGCAAAGATTCTTGACCTGTGCGAGCGTGTATTCGCAAGCGGAAATAAGAAAATTTCCACGCCCCGGTTGAATAAATTTTTGAAAACGGTGAGTGTGAGTTATCCGCCGATTTCGGACAAGCGAAGAAAGATCAAGCTGAAGTATATGGTTCAAAAAGGGACCTTTCCGCCTTCTTTTATTCTATTCACACATTCCAATGCTTCTTTGGATGCTGGGTATGAAAAATTTTTTCTGAAAAGGTTATACGAGGAGTTTGGTTTCGAGGGGACGCCATTGCGGCTGTTTTTGAAAAAAAACTGAGATATAGTCGGGCGCGGCTAATTTTGATAGTTTTTTAGGGATGGAAATTGGATCGGAACGATGTCGAGGTTGCCGAAGGCCTACCCCAATTTTCTTGACTTTCCTCCTCTATTGATTTATAAGATTAAATTACCCCTTTTGAACGGACTTGATGTTTAAGGAGGTCAAGATGTCCAGAAAAAAGATATTATTCATCCTTCCGGTTCTTATCGTGGCCGTCATTTTTTCCGTTTCGAGCTGCAAAAATCTGAATATCAACCAGCTGAAAGCGAACCATCACTTCACAAAAGCCAATGGTTACTTCACGGAAAGCAAATACCGGTTAGCTATCGAAGAATATGAGAAAGCCCTGGAATTCAATCCGGAGTTGACTCAGGCCTTCCGGTTTCTCGGTGAAAGCTATAAAAACCAGTACAGTGCGGGCGATGAAAGTCCGGAAAATTTGGAGAAGGCCGAAAAAGCGATCGAAAACTTGAGCGTGGCATTGGAAAAGGAGCCGAACAACATACAGATCGTCCACTCCTTAGGCGATATGTATGACAGGATGCAGAGATTCGAAGATGCCGAAAGTATGTTTTTGAGAGTGCTGGAGCTGGATCCGACCAATATGGAAAACTACTACGTTGTTGCCGGTTTCTATAACAGGTATGCCGGAGAAAACGAGGAAGTCAAAAAGAAGGCGGAGGAGATGTATCTGAGAAGGATCGAACTGGATCCTCAGAATCCTCAGGGCTATGCTTATGCAGCCCAGTTTTATGATAACTTCAGGCCTATCCCCGATTTCGACAAGGCCTATGCGATGCATAATAAAATTTTGAGTGTAAACCCCGACGATGCCTTGATCTTGTTCACAATAGGAGTGAATCGCTTCAACAAAGCCTATCGCCTCCAAAATCTTCTGTCGCGGCAGGAGAGGATAAACCTTGCTGATGAAAGCGAGGCAACCTTATTGAAATCGGCGGAGTTAGATCCGAATTATCCCGATACCTACGCATATATCAATCTGCTGTATCGAAATGTTCATGCCGGGCTTTATCCTGAAAGAAGCGAGAGATACATCCGGGATGCAGATCAGTACATGGAACGATACACCCAGGTTAGAAAAAGACAGCTCGAAAGGATGAAACTGGAAGAAGAGCTGAAAAAAGGCCAGGAAAAGAGATAATAAGCGGATTTCTACTCCAGTTTCGCAAATAGAATTCAACGAGTGTCCCTTTTCCAATATGCGCGTATTGCGCAAGTTCGAAGCCTGAATTGTTTTGGGTGAGATGCTTTTGGCCTGCTTTATTGCCATCAGTTCTTACCGGACACTAAAAATCGCCGAAGAACGGGTTAACAGGAAAAGATTTTTTTGGAAATCGATGGATAGCGCAGGCAGTTTTTAGGGATGATTCAGGATAGAAATGTTTATTCCTCTAAAGGATGACAACCCAACTTCCCGCATCCCCTATGTCACGATTATATTTATTGCAGCCAATGCAGCGGTCTTTATCTATCAATTGATATCCCCGCAGGGCCTTCAATATTTTGTCTTCAAGATGGGGGCGATTCCTTATGAGATCACCCATTTTAAAGCGTTATCGTTCGTTATGATGGAATCGAGAGAGCCCCTTGCACGGCTATCCCCCCCCTTGACACTTCTTGTCTCCATGTTTATGCATGGAAGTATATTTCACCTGGTTTTCAATATGCTCTATCTTTGGATTTTTGGGAACAATGTCGAAGATTTTCTTGGGCCCATCCGTTTCATTCTTTTTTATGTTCTTTCCGGCCTTGGGGCCAGTTTAGCTCATATCCTTTTTCATCCCAACTCTCAGGTGCCGATGATCGGGGCCAGCGGTGCTATAGCGGGAATCTTGGGAGCTTACCTGATCCTTTATCCACATGCCCGTGTGTTAACTCTGGTATTCTTGTTTTTCTTCATAAGGATTATCGCTGTCCCCGCTGCATTTGTCCTGGGGATATGGATCCTGATTCAGGTGTTGAATGTCGGAGCCGGCGGTGGAGTAGCATGGTTTGCGCATATCGGGGGCTTTTTGTTCGGGATCGGGCTTATCAAAATATTTTCAAAAAAGCAAAAACCTCAGGTTTGGGTGCATTAAACCCCAGTCCAACAGTTGACAACTGACGCGCAATTTAGTATTTTATTTCATCGCTAGTACTTTATCTAGCTATAGAAACAGAGTTCTTTGTTCGGATTATTCACGGTTGGCGGATAATCCAGGGAAACAATTCTGAGGAATAACGTAATGAAAACTTTTGTCCCAAAAAAAGAGATGATCGAAAAGAAATGGTGGTTGGTCGACGCGGATGGAAAAGTTCTAGGACGCTTGGCAACCGAAGTCGCCACTCTCCTTCGTGGAAAGAGAAAGCCGGAGTTCGTGAACTTCCTCGACAGCGGAGATTTCGTGATCGTGATCAACGCGGAAAAGATAAAAGTCACGGGGAACAAGGCGGATCAGAAAAGATATTATTCTCATTCCGGATACCCAGGTGGCATAAAGGAGAAGACATATAAAGAGCTTCTGGTAACGAAGCCCGAGGAAATCATCAAGAAAGCTGTCTGGGGCATGATCCCGAAAACCAAGCTCGGTCGCGCGGCTTATAAAAAGCTCAAGGTATACCGAGGACCCAATCATCCCCACGAAGCACAGAAACCCGCGGAACACCAGTTTTAGGAGGAATCGTGAGTCTAATCCAATATTATGGAACAGGTAAAAGAAAAACCTCTGTGGCAAGGGTCTTTCTCCGGCCGGGGAAAGGCGAGGTCACATTGTATGTTAACAAGAGGCCGAGGCCCTTTTTGGAATATTTTAGCTTGGACAGCCATAAGCATGCCATCAAGCAGCCACTTCTCTTGACCGATACGGAGAAAAAATTCGATGTTTTCATCCGTGTCAATGGGGGAGGATCGAACGGGCAGGCCGAAGCCATTCGTCTGGGAATTGCCAGAGCATTGATCGAGTTTAACAAAGAACTGAAGCCGGCGCTCAAAGGCGCAGGTTTTCTTACCCGTGATGCAAGAATAAAGGAACGAAAAAAGTATGGATTGTTAGGAGCTCGAAAAGCCCCGCAATATCACAAGAGATAAATGGAGGATCACCGGTGGTATCTGTAACAATGAAAGAACTTTTGGAAGCAGGTGTTCATTTTGGCCACCAGACAAAAAGGTGGAATCCCAAGATGAAGGAATTTATTTTCGGGCAGAGAAATGGGATTTACATCATCGATCTGCAGAAGACGATCAGGATTTTCAAAGAAGCTCTTCAATTCATCAAAAAAATTGCAGGTGAAGGGGGAGAGGTCTTGCTGGTGGGCACAAAAAAGCAGGCCCAGGATATTGTCCGGGATTATGCCAAGAAATGCGAATCCTGTTATGTGAACCAGCGGTGGTTGGGAGGATTGCTGACGAATTTTGGTGTCATCAGAGGTAGTGTCGAGAAGTTGATCGAATATGATGAGATGCGAGATGACGGGCGTTGGGATCTTCTCTCCAAGAAAGAGCAGTCGAAGCTCGACAAAGTGTACCGCAAGCTCTCGAAAAATTTAGGCGGCATCAAGGAAATGGTCGACCTGCCTGGTGTGTTGTTTATTATCGACTCCACGAAAGAGGATATCGCCATTCTGGAGGCTCAGAAGTTGAATATCCCTGTCGTGGCTGTCGTGGATACCAACGGAGACCCGGAAAACATAGATTATCCGATTCCCGGAAATGACGATGCCGTTAGAGCCATCGAACTGTTCGCCTCGAAAGTTGCCGATGCAATCATCGAGGGGAAGAAAGAGAAGATTGAAAAAGAGCTCCAGGAAGCCAAAACAGAGGAAGAGGGAACAGAGGATTTACCTCCTGAGCCTGATAACATTGCGACGACCGGGGAAGACATTCCAGCCGAAGAGGAGGAAACCGTTCCTCAAAAGCCTGAAGCATCAGAATAATGGAGGCATAGATAATGACGATTTCAGCAGGTCTAGTGAAAGAGCTCCGTGAGAGAACCGGCATCGGCATGATGGAGTGCAAGAAAGCACTCCAGGAGAGCGGAGGAGATATCGAAAAAGCCATAACAGTGTTGAGAAAAAAGGGACACGCCAGAGCCAAGGACAAGATGGATCGCCAGACTAAGGAAGGCACGATCGGATCTTATATCCACATGAACGGAAGAATCGGTGTGCTGGTGGAAGTAAACTGCGAGTCGGATTTTGTGGCGAGGAATGAAGAGTTCCAGGCTTTGGTCAAAAACATCGCCATGCATATCGCAGCCGCGAATCCCCAATATGTTTCTTCCGAAGATGTGCCGCAGGAAGTACTGGATGAAGAGAAAGAAATAATAAGGGAACAGCACAAGGATTCCGGGAAACCGCCGGAGATCGTCGAAAAGATCGTGCAAGGCAAGTTGAACAAATTTTATCAGGAAGCCTGTTTGCTCGATCAACCTTATATCAAGGAAGATAAAATGGCCGTGAAGGAACTGGTGACGTCCTTTATCGCCAAATCTGGAGAAAATGTCGTTATCAGTAGATTTGCTCGTTTTGAATTGGGCCAATCTTGATGATCTGATATGCCAAAAAAAAAGGAAACACCTGCTTACAAGCGGATTTTATTGAAACTTTCGGGGGAATCTCTGATAGGAAATCTCCCTTATGGGATCGATTTCGAAACGACCAAGTCCATCGCCGAGGAGATAAAAGAAGTCCATGAGCTCGGAGTTGAAATAGCCATCATGATAGGCGGGGGAAATATCTTTCGTGGGATCCGTGGAACAGAAGCCGGTATCGATCGGGCTTCGGCCGATTATATGGGATTATTGGCCACGATCATGAATGGGATCGCTCTTCAGGATGCGATGGAAAAAATCGGGATCGTCACCCGCCATATTTCCGCCATCGAGGTAAAAGCGGTGGCAGAACCGTTTATCAAAAGGCGCGTGATCCGGCATCTCCAAAAAGGGAGGATTATCATTTTCACGGCTGGTATCGGGAGTCCTTTCTTCACGACGGATACAGCCGCAGCATTGCGAGCTCTAGAGATCCGTGCGGATATCATTCTCAAAGCCACCAAAGTGGACGGTGTGTTTTCAGCGGACCCCATGTTGGATAAAACGGCAAAAAAATTCGGTTCGATCAAATATCTGGATGTCATCAAGAAAGGACTGAAGGTGATGGATGCCACGGCCATTTCCCTCTGCAAAGAAAATAATCTTCCCATCATGGTTTTCAATCTGAAAAAGAGGGGAAATATCAAAAAGGCTGCCCTTGGCCAAAATGTAGGCACTAAAGTCCATTAAAGGGGAATAGAATGGTAAAAGAGACTTTGAGAGAGATGGAAAAAAAGATGAAAACATCGGCCGAACATTTTCGCAAGGAATTGAGCAAATTGAGAACCGGCCGTGCCAATCTCAGCCTTTTCGAGGACATCAAGGTCGATTATTATGGAACCCAAACCCCGGTAAATCAAGTCGCTACCCTTGGCGTGCCCGATCCCACATTGATCACGATCCAGCCTTGGGATCCTTCATTTCTAGAAAGCATTGAAAAAGCTATCCGGGGCGCTGATCTGGGACTGAACCCGATAAATGATGGCAAGCAGCTAAAGGTTCCGATTCCTCCCCTGGATGAAGAAAGGCGACAGGATATTGCCAAGCATATCCGGAACTTGCAGGAAGAGGAAAAAACGGCACTGCGAATTATGAGGCGAGAGGCAAAAGAAGAGATCGAGGAACTGGAAAAAAACAAAGATATAACCGAAGATGACAAATTCTGGGGATTTGACAAGCTCCAGGAAATCACCGATCAGTATACGAAGAAAATCGAAGAAATGGCTGGTGCCAAAGAAAAAGAAATCTTAGAATTCTAAGACGGCGAAATCACTTCCTTTTGAACCAATTCTCCATCGACCCGAACTTCGTGCGTATAACGACTCCCCAGCCGATTATGCTCAAAACAAAAGACAGAACAGAGCCGATAACCGGGATGAACCCTATCAGGCCGAACAGAAAAAGTCCCAGGAAGACAGCAAAAAGCGCGGAGACCTTTTTGCCGCCAAAAGCCTTGAATATCCAGTCCCCCATGAAATAAAAAACGACCACACGGCCGAAAATTTTGATGACGACCCCGACAGCGATCAGCGCCAGAAGTATAGGGATCCCTATCAGGATGAAACTTAAAAAAACGGAAAAAATGATCAGGCTAGTGAAAATGAAGATGCTCAGAATCCCTGTGCCGAAAATGGGCCAGAAAGATTTCTGGATTTGATCGGACGCAAAGGTTATCTGCTTGGGGAAAATAGCCACCAGAATGATCGCCAGGATGAACCAGATCACGAGGGTTATCAGCTTGAATATGAGCAGTAACGGAAGCAGAGAAAAGCCTAGAACGCCGACTATGCCCTCCTTCAGAAACTTGGCGACTTCATCGGAAGTGCTGAAATAGATCGTGTCTCCATCGATAATGGATCCGGGGTCTTTGTCCAGCGTTCCTCCCAGGGAAATGACATCGCCTTCGATTCTTGCTGTCGATCTCAGGATAATTTCCGAACCAAAACCGACGATGGTTTCGCCGACTCTGCCTTCGACGATGATCGTGCCGCCGAAATTTATCACGCTATCTGTGACGTTGCCCTTTATCCGGATTTCCCCGCCCCAGGACATGACATTATCCTGCGTCTCGCCTTCTTCCACGACGATATCTTTCTTGAAGATAAATCCTTGCCCATGTAGGGGGAGAAGACCGAGAAGAACGAAGAGGATGGCCGAACAAAATATTTTTTTATTCATCATGCTTTTTCTCCGAACGGAAATTTTCTTTTGGCCCCGTAGAAAAGCAGGGCAGTGATGACCAAAAATAGCACGATGAGTCCTATTTGGAGTTCGGGACCCAGAACGGTTGTCAAATCCGTCAATCCCTTAATGATGAGAGATCCGATTTTTTGAATAACCTGGAAGCCGATGGAGATCAGTTTTGCCGCTTTGACCAGAATAACGATCATGTTGCGGAAGAGGTTTATAGCTGTCTGGTTAAGATTTATGAAGAGACTGGCAAGGTTTTGTCCGGATATCAAGTACACCGCCAAGAAAGCCAGTGCGGCAGAGGAGAGACCGATGGCACCTGTTATGGCCCATTCACGGAAAGTTATTTTCTTTGGAAAGATTTGTTCAAGAATCCGGCGGGTAAAATCCTGGGGGATTTCCCATGAGGGAAGATCCTGAGAGGCTTCCAAAAGGAGCCTTCTTTCTTCGACAGCCATCCGGCATTTTTCACAAGACGAGAGGTGGTTTTTTATCGATCGGGTTTCAGAGAGAGAGAGTTCTCCCTCCAGATAGAGATAAATTTGGTTTATGTGGAGACAGTTCATTCATGCTCCTCCAGAAGCTGTCGAATGAGTTCTTTAGAGTGGAAAACCCGGTTCTTCACTGTGCCGACAGGAAGTCCTTTTATTTCGGCAATTTCATCGTAGCTAAATTCGTTGATATGTCGCCATACGAACAGTTCTCTGAGGTGAGGAGGAAGTTTTTCCAGGGCTTTTTCGACCTTTTCTTTCAATTCGGCGAGCTCGAATCGCGAACAAACCGGAGGTTCATCAGAAGGAATTTCGAAAGACATCCTATCGAGTTCGTTATGTCTTGTTTGGTCGATCGAGAAGGCATCGATCTTTTTCTTCCGCCAGAAATCTATGATGTAGTTCGAAGCGATCTTGAACAGCCATGTCCTGAACTTGAACCGAGGCTGGTAGGTGGAAAGGGAGGAATATGTCTTGATAAAAACCTCCTGTGTAAAGTCCAGTGCAAGCTCATAGTTACCGACCATGCGACCGATGTAATTCACTAGAGGTTGTTGATGCCTGATCAAAATCATTTCGAAAGCCTGTTTATCACCTTGAAGCGTTCTTCGGACGAGTTCTTTATCTTCATCCACTGAGGGTTTCGAGCCCTCAGATTTTAATACGGATTTAGGCTGAAAAGGTTTTTTAGTAACGTTCGATGATTTCGACATCGGATGGAAGCTTCAGTTCAAAGATGTTTTTGGGAAGAGAGGCATTTGTTTTTATCCGGCTGAATCGAAATTCCGTTTTGTTTCCCTCCCAATCCATGAAAATGATGGTGCGGATCAGCCCATTGTTTTTTGCGATTTCGAGCAGAAGGAAGGACCCGTCATCATCTTGCTTGGGAGTTAACTTTATTTGGGCATTTTGAGGATTATCCGTAGGAAAGGGGCTGTTTGCGATGGTATAGAAATCGAACAGCTTTTTTTGGCCCGAGAGGAGAAGGAGAATTTCCGATTCGTGTCCTTCCTCGGTGATGGAACCACGCATGAGCTGATTGTCTTCCGCAAAATACCACTGATACTTGTCTCCCTTAAAAAGGTAAACGTTGTTTTCAGGATCCGTATACTCCCATCTCATCAAATCGGGTTTTTTAAAGTAAATCTTGCCCTTTTCCTTTAAGGGAGTTGATACCACGGCCGAATAATAATTGTGTTCGAATCTTGCTTCCAGGGTTTGGGTGGAATGGAGCATATTCTCCAGTCGCATTGCCGTGTCTTCGGCTGTCTGGGAAAAGGAAAATAGGGAGAGGATTAAAATCCAACACACGCGTTTCATACCACTAAAATTATACCACATTGGGATCAAAGAGGACACGGCCGATCCTCTTTGGTTTGACCCTGTGTGACAAGGGTGCTATAAATTCTTTTATGGCTTGGGATTTTTTTCTGTTTTTGGCTGCCTATCTTGTGATCCTTTTGTGTGTGGGACTGTTTTTTGCCAAGGGAATAAAGAGCCTCGAAGGTTTTTTTCTCGCATCACGGAGCCTTTCCGGTTTCTGGGTTTTCCTTACTCTTGTCGCTTCATGGGTTGGCGCTACCTCTCTCCTCGTTTCCGTGGATGAGGCTTACAGGGAGGGAGTGAGTTCCTTTTGGGTGATGGGCCTGCCAGCCTTGCTGACTGTGCTGGTTTTTTTTCTGTTCCTTGCCCGTCCCATCAGGCAGCTTAATATTCTCACGCTGCCCGACCTGGTGGAATTGCGCTATGGCCGGACCGTCCGGCACCTGGCATCCCTTTTGATCATCTGGTACATGATTCTTTTGGCATCATCCCAGATGGTGGCTCTGGGGAGCTTTTTAAAGGTTTTTCTTCATATGTCCTATTTTTCCTGTTTGCTGGTCGGAACGGTCATCGTGCTCGTCTATTCTGTATTCGGTGGTTTCTTTTCGGTCGTCTTTACGGATGGGATACAATTTTTCTTCCTTTCCGGAGGAATTTGCGGTCTCTTTTTTTTCCTGGGACGATCCACGACTATCCATGAAGTTTCGCAAAAGGTTCACACCCTCGATGGGATCGATTATTTTTCTTTTTTTGCCAATATCAAGGAAAATTCACTGATAGCTCTCTCTTTCAGTCTTGCCTGGATTATTTCTCCGATTGCATGGCAAAGAATTCAGGCGGCAAAGAGCGTGAAAAGCGCGCGGAAGGGTCTTGCAGCAACGTTCGTCATGCTTTTTTTGATATTCGGGATGATTATCGGGATCGGCCTTTTTTCTCGTGTGCTTCTTTCCGGGGAAGAAACAGCAGGACCGGTGCTTTCTGCGATCATTGCCACAAAAGCAGGAAAATTACTGGGAGGGATTTTATTCGTGGCCGTTGTCGCGGCTATCATGTCTACGATGGATACGGCTCTGAATACGGGGGCCATGTCCCTGACCCATGATGTGTGTTTCCAGCTGTTTCCGCAACGGTCCTCCTCACATGTCATTCTTGCAAGCCGGATTGCGACGGTTTCGGTCGCTGCTTTGGCTTTTCTTGTAGCGACGCGATTTCAAAGCATTTTGAAGACTCTGGGACTTGCCTCGGAGATCATGGCCGTGGGCTTTTTTATTCCCGGAATTTCCATGATATTTTTAAAGAGGAAATGGCCTGCTGCCGGATTATTGAGTCTGATTTTGGGAGGGGGATTCGCCATTGTCGGTTTTTTCCGTGAGATCGGGCTTCTTGCTTTTCGCTGGCCTTCCTGGCCTTTTTCCGTTCCTTATGGATTTGCGGTCGGCTTAACCGGATTTTTTCTCGGAATGCTCATCGACAGAAAAATCAGGACATCCCGTTAGTTCCAATCCGAACTCGGTTTTGTCGAGGGATCGCCAATCCGGATGCAGGGGAACACCCGCTGGGATGTTCACTTTGTTTTTTTCCCTGCATTTGTATATGATTATTGCCGATGTCTGCTTTGAGCGATCTCCGTCATAATTTAACCGGTATTTTCGGAAAGTGGATCCTGTGGTTATGGGCGAAGTCAGCACGGACCACTGTTTTGGGGGAGGCTGAATACAGGGAAATGAGAGATAAGAAGATCCCGGCGATCATTCTCATATGGCACGGCAGGATATTTTTCGCGCCCTATTTTTTCCGGCAAAGGGGAATTATGCCCTTGGTCAGCCCCAGTGAAGACGGGGAGATCATCGCACAGATTATCACCAGATGGGGATACAAAACCCTCCGGGGATCGAGCTCTCACAGCATAATTAAAGCCTGGAATGAGATGAAAAAGGAATTGAACAGAGGGGGAGAATTGATCATCGTCCCGGATGGTCCACGAGGTCCCGACAGAAAAATGAAACCCGGAGCATTGAAATTAGCTCAAGAGACCGGGGCGTATCTTGTGCCGTTCACGTTTTCAAGCGCCAAAAGGAAAATCGTGAAATCCTGGGACCGGTTTCTGATTCCGAGGCCTTTTTCCCGTTTCGTGGCGATATATGGGAATCCCATCTCCGTCGATGCGGCCCTGGACAAAAAAGAAATGGGCAACAAACTTCAGGAAGTCGAGAACATCATGAACGAGCTGGATCGGCGGGCTGATATTTTTTTCGATCGGCCCTGACCATTGTCACAAGAAAGGATTTTGTGATATATATACTCGGAATCCAAGCAAAAAAGGAGATAACGATGAAAACAAAAGGGCCTCTGATGTTACTGGCAGCGATCTGTTTTGTTTCCTTTCTATTTCCTCAGACAGCCGATGAGCTGATCGTGCAGGCAGATCAGCTCATCCAGGAGATGAAAGACATGGACACGGCCAAAGAAGCTGAAGCGCTTTATCTCAAGGCCATGGGCTTGGCCGATAACCAATATGACGTATACTGGAGATTATCCCGGATCATGTATTATATCGGGGAGCACACCGAAGAAAAGAAGGAAAAGAAAGGGATTTTTGACCGGGGTGTATATTACGCGGAAAAAGCGGTGGCTCTGGAGCCGGAAAAACCGGATGGACACTATTGGCTGGGTGTCAATCATGGAAAAGTGGGAGAGACGCGCGGAGTGCTCAAGAGTCTGTCCCTGGTCAAACCCATCAAAAATGCGATGAACAAGGTCATCGAGCTGGACCGTTCTTACGAGGAGGGAGGCCCGGACCGGGTTCTGGGACGGGTGTTTTACAAACTGCCGGGATTTGCAGGCGGGGATAAGAAGAAATCTCTCGAGCATTTGTTGAAATCCAAGGAATTCGGGCCCAACGATGCTGTCACCCGGGTTTATCTTGCTGAAACTTATCTGGCTCTAAAAGACAAAGAAAAGGCGAGAGAAGAATTGGAAGACGTTGTGAATATGGAATCCGATAACCGCTGGCTTTATGCGATCGATGAGAATAAGGAAATAGCCCGCGAGCTCCTGGAAAGCAAAAAGTTTAAATAAGGATAGAATCGGACCGGGATTATTCGGAGAACACTTGAGCTGAAAATTTCTCGATCTGAACTCCTTTTTTCCATTCGTTCTCTTCAAGACCGGCTTTTAAACATCCGTGACTCAAATATTGTTCCCTGTCCCAACCCCATTCCAGCGGAACCTGGGGAAGAAGAAGACCTCTGGCAAGACCTTTGGTAACGATGATCCCATGTTTTCCCACTTCGATTTCAGAGAACTCTTTGACGGGTTCAGGTGGGCTGAGCACAGAGATCTCGATATGGATTCGGGGAAGTTCTTTCGGTTCGAGCGGGGGAAACCGGAAGTCCTTTGTTGCGGCCGATATGGCAGCGTCGATTATCGTTTCGTACAATGATTTGTAGGGGATCGGATAACCGACACAGCCTCTCAGCTGGTCGTTTGCTTTGAGCGTTACGAAGGCCCCTCTTTTTTGTTTGTAGGTTTCTTCCTCAGGTTCGATTTCCGGTGGTTTCCCTTTTTCCAGGTAATGGGCGATAGCCTGTCGCGCCAGCCGTAGCAAAAAGATTTCCTGATTTTTGGTCAAAGGCGTGTTCATGGCATCATCCTTCATCGAATGGGCTTTAAATCTATCGGAAGGAGGTAAAAATCCTGATCGTACTCGATGATAAAGGGCTTTATTTCCAATCGATCGGCATGGTTCGCTTCGATGCGCAAATAGACTTTTCCGTATGCAACCGGCGCGAGGATTTTTTTTAATTTGCTTTCGTTAGTCTGGAAAGAATAGAAGCCGAGGAGCTTGTCATCCAGTTTTTGTTTCAGCTCAAAATATTCTCCCAGAGACGAAAAAAATCCTTTTCGGGAGGGAAATGCTTTTTCGATAAAGAACAGGCCGCCCCGCTTGTGCCCGATGAGGAATCCGTCGCTGACCGTATTGGAAAGACCGTATTGGAGCAATGATAAGGACTGTATTGTTTCCGGGGAAAGAAATACCTCCATTTCCGCTTATTATAACATAGAGGACGTCCTCACTAAAATCCCTGGAATCCACCATGGATCGGAGATTTTTCCGCAATCGATTAAATAAGGCCAAGGAAAGGGACTAGAAATCTGATGCAAAGCCATATGATGATGATCCCAGCCATATTAAGCCAGAATCCGATCCGCATCATCCGAGGAAGCGGGATCATTCCCGATCCGTACATGATCGCGTTGGGCGGAGTCGCCACGGGCAGCATAAAAGCGAAGCTGCACCCAATAGCGCTTCCGAGAACGGGAGGGAGGGGATCTATCGATGCGGCACTCGAGATCGCGATGATAACAGGGATGAGCATGTTCGCCGATGCCGTATTGGAAGTCACCTCCGTTAAAAACACGCTGAACATGACGGACAAAAGCGTGATAAGAGTCAGGCTAGCTGAACTGCCCCCCAGGGAAATAAAAAAATTTCCGATAGCATCGGCCAAGCCTGTCTCGAACATTTGAAATCCCAGTGATAGCCCTCCCCCGAACAAAAGGAGGGTTCCCCAGTCGATCTGCATGGCTTCTTTTAGAGAAAGCGTGAACTCACCTTGTTTGGGACGTACGGGCAGGAAAAACAGTAAACTCGCGCCGATGACCGCCGCAACAGACTCGGGCAGATGATTATGAAACCAGATATAGAGGGCTGCATCCCTTCCCCAGACGAGGGAGATGATACCCGGGAAGACCCAGAGAAAAACGGTGACGGAAAATGCCAACAACACGTTTTTTTGGGCCAGGGAAAGGCGGGGACTCTGCTTCTTCGCTAAAGAAAGAACATCTCTTCCTATGCCCTCTTCTTTTTTGCCCTTCAGCAGCTTCCCTTTCACCAAAAAAAACATCACGAAATACATGGGGATCAGGACCAGAAAACCGATGACCATCCACTGGAAGAAAGTGACCCTGTAACCGATCAGCCGATCTAACATGCCGATAGCAATAAGATTGGGGGGACTTCCTATGGGCGTTCCTATTCCCCCGATCGAAGCCGAATAGGCCAATGTCAAAAGGAGAGCGACACCGAAGGATGACCGTTCGCTTTTTTTCTTATGTTCCTGGAACGAGTCCAAAATTCCCAGAGCTAACGGGTACATCATGGCTGCTGTTGCCGTGTTGCTTATCCAGAGGGACAGAAACATACTGGTCAGACCCAGCGAAAAAAGAATCCTGGTTTTTTTTCTGGCTATATCCTTGAAGGACAAGACGGAATATGCCAGCCGTTGGTCTAATCCATGCACACACATGGCCCGGGCCAGGACAAAGCTTCCCAGAAAAAGCATAATGATAGGGTTGGTGAAGGGAGCGAAAGCCTCGCCGACCGTGCAGATACGGAATGCTGTGAGAAACACAGGGATCAGGAGAGCAGTGATAGGGATGGGGATGCATTCGGTTACCCACCAGGCAACGATCAATAGAAACACGGAGAGAAGGTCGTGTGCTCTGGGATTTTGGGGAAGAAGGGGCGAAAAATACGTCAAAAGGAAAAGCAGTGGGCCCAGAAAAAAGCCGATTTTCTTCCGGATCTCCATCTGTATCCAAAACTTTCAATCCATCCGTTTTGCCCAGATTACAATTCCATATCCTTTGAGAAAAAACAAGACTTTGTCCAAACGCGAAATCAGCCACACAACAGGATAAAGTAGCGAATAAAACCGGAATGTGGCTTTTTTTGTGCTGAATTCTTCGGAAGTGGTGGGCCGGATATGGCCGTCACGCAGGTTTACCGGTGCATTCCCTCCGAAAAATTTTATATATACGAAGTTCAGGATCAGCTCTAAAAATTCTGTAAGAAACCTCGAAAAATCTTTATGCTTCTGCATGAGGAACCCAGCCTTTTCCAGCTTTCTCTGTAGTTCTTTCCGGCTGTAGCCTTCTCTTTTATGCCCGTAAAATTCCAGTTTAAGCCCTAGAAAAGATCTCAGCCTGTGGAGCCAAAATAGCTTTCCGGTTTGAGGGGTTGCAAGAATCAGCCGCCCATTTTTCTTCAGAACCCTGCGGATCTCTTCGAGACAGAAATCGTCGGCATCCAGGTGTTCCAGATAATCCAGGCTGACTACCGTGTCGAAAGAATCGTTTTTAAAGGGAAATGGACCCTCGTTGAGCTGGACCAGATTCTCATGAAGTAGATTTTGCGTGGACTTCAGATTGAGAAAATCCTGGTCGGCGCTCAGCCAGAGGCCTCCCTTTTTTCGAAGAAAATAACTCAAGGTTCCCTGGGCACAGCCCAGATCCAGATTCAATGAATCCCGGTCGATGACGAGATGTTTCTCGAGCAACCTGCATTTTTCTTTTTTTTTCAAAGACCGCTTGAAAACCTGAAGCTGCCAGGGTTGAGATGCCATTTGGGGGGATTATATTATTTTTTCCTGCCCGGCGCAATCCGCTTAGCCCTTGACGGGGAGGAGGGTTAAGAATTAAGATGGGACAGATGAAATACGAAATGGTTGTCGTCGGCGCGCTGGAGACCAACTGTTACCTTGTGTATTGTGAGGAAAGTTCGGAATGTGCCGTAGTGGATCCGGGGGCCGAGCCGGAAAGAATCATCCGTCAGATCAGCAGCTTGGAGCTGGAACCCGTCATCCTGATCGATACGCACGGCCATGTCGACCATGTCGGGGCGAATAAAGATATCAAGGAGAAATACGATATTCCCCTCTGCATACATTCTCTGGACAGCAGAATGTTGGACAATATTCTTGCTACGACCATGGGCTTATTTCTCGGTGCCAAAAAATCACCTGAACCGGACAGATTTCTCGAAGATGGAGAGCTGATCCCGATAGGGAAATCACATCTCAAGGTCATTCACACACCCGGTCATTCTCCTGGAAGTGTCAGCCTGTCGGGAGATGGATTCCTGCTATCAGGGGATTTGCTTTTTTGCGGTGGAGTAGGACGCACGGATCTCCCCGGGGGCTCCTGGAGCGTGCTAGAAGACTCTATCCGGAAAAGGATCTTTACATTTCCCGATGATACGATCGTTCTGCCCGGCCACGGTCCTTCGACCTCGGTCGGACAGGAAAAAAGCGCGAATCCCTTTATTCGATGAAAGAAATACCCCCCTCCGAAGAGGAAATTCTTCGGATATTCCTCGATTATCTATCCGTGGAGAGAGGCCTTTCACCTAATACGGTGCATTCCTATTCCCTGGATTTGAAAAAGCTTTTTCTTTTTTTCCGGAAGGAAAATATAGCATGGGTCAAAGCCCGGGAAGAAGATCTGATCCGCTTCATCCACCGGCAAAGCCGGGCCAAACTCAGCCCCCGGTCTTTAGCAAGGATCGTCTCGTCCATCCGGTCGTTTTACAGATTTCTGGTGCTGGATGGACTTATAGCGAAAGTTCCTACCATAAATCTTTCCACGCCAAAGCTCTGGCTGGATTTGCCCAAATTTCTGACGGAGCCGGAAGTGGAAAAACTTCTGGCAAAACCGAAAAAAAATAGCCATAAAGGGCGCAGGGATCGAGCTATGCTCGAGCTGCTGTATGCGACCGGTCTTCGGGTGTCGGAATTGGTCTCCCTTAAATTCAAGGATCTGAATTTGGAAAAGGGATATGTTCTCTGCCGGGGAAAAGGGGGAAAGGAACGGATTGTGCCTTTTGGGCAATCCGCTCGAGAGGCTCTGGAAGCATATATCCGTGTTACCCGGCCAAAACTTCTAAAAAAGGAAGATCCGTCCCTTTTTCTTTCGTCCTGGGGAAGGGCTCTCACGCGCCAGGGATTCTGGAAGATGATGAAGGAATATGGCAGGCAGGCTGACCTGGAAAAAAAGATCAGCCCGCATGTTCTCCGGCATTCCTTTGCCACGCATCTTTTAGAGAGGGGAGCTGACCTCCGGTCTGTCCAGCTCATGCTCGGACACAGCCAGATCACGACCACACAAATTTACACGCATGTTAGCCGGAAGCATTTGAGACGGGTTTACGACAAGTATCACCCCCGCGCCTAACCTGGGCTATTCATGAATAATGCCGATGCCTATCATCTTTTTCCAAAAAACAAATAAATTTCTTATTATAAAATGCATCGGCATTATTCACCCTGCGGGCGGGCCGATCTCGCTGCATCGGCT
>Ga0180438_10001894_pt1 | contig 35757 bp, 43 predicted proteins | sample SS_ome_12_FD_132455 | JGI IMG/M metagenome (GOLD analysis project Ga0180438, IMG submission 132455) | Hypersaline lake sediment archaeal communities from the Salton Sea, California, USA - SS_3_D_2 metaG | ecosystem: Environmental > Aquatic > Non-marine Saline and Alkaline > Hypersaline >... | reverse complement strand
TTCATCAGACATGGTATTATTCATATTATATAAAATTATAATAAAAAAATCATTTTTTACACATCATACATTGCATATATCATATACTCATCTTCGTAGTAATTTCCTTGTGGATGCATCGATTTATTTTCGCAAAGATAAACAATCTTCATTTGATTCTTAAACTTTGATAAACAATTGAATACCAGATCGTTGTAATAATCAAGATCCAAATAACTCTTTGTATTACATATAATAACTGTCGTTACAATTGTTCTTCCACTCTTTACTTTGTTCAACATGTATTTCAATCCATCGATAGACGAAATATTGTCATAATCTATAATGACATATGTCTCCCTTTCTACAAAAGTATTGTAGTTAAATTGATCAATGGATTTTAAAATATTCTGAATATATGATGTAGTATGATACTTAATAGTGATCTCTCCAAGTTTTCCAAAAGGTAGATCCACCTTTGGATTATTAAACTTATCTTTCATACAAGTGACTTTCTCTGTTACCATGTATCCATGTTTATGATAAACGGTAGTAGCAGATATTGGTACAGCTGCAACGATAAATGCTCTCATTGCGAATTTTCTTGCTATATTAAACATAATTATTTATGATTAGTATGAAGTTATTGTATAAAAATTTTCATTTTTTTTTTGTCACCAACACAGTAAGTCACTGTTGACCACAACTGGTTAACAACCGATTTAACCAAAATTCTGATATATTTTGTATCGAATACTCACCTCTCCGCTATATAAAAGTATATATTTCTTAATAACAAAGATAAACAGTATATAATCTTGATTATATACTTTTACTTTCATTTTAGATGTGTAGCACACCTGTTATTATTTTTATATTTTATTAAAAATATTTATTGATGTATATCTGTGCGACATCAAATTCTACTTCATGTTCTTTGACAATGATCAATGTCATTCTAGCGTTGTCTGCTACACTATCAATATTCAATTGACCATGAATTATAATTGATTCTGTATCTTCCATACAGTATATTCGCAATTCTTATTAGAACCAGAATGCGTTCACTATCTTGTAACAACCATATAGGCAGTTGAAAACACCAAATTGAACAATAGAGTTCACATCTAATAGGCTACTGTGCCACATATCTTTTTTATAAAATGGTGAAAACAGTATATACATCACTGATCTTGGAAGGAATCTAGTGATATTGTTCTCATCTTTTCTTATAAGTGTTGATCCAACATTGCATTCAAAGTATATTAGGAAGTAAATAACAAATGCACAACATAACAGAGGGTATTCAGTATCCATTTTCTATTATAAAATGTGCTTTTTTTTTTTAAACTTTAAAGTTTTGGATATGAAAAATCATTTTGCAGAAATGAGTATCAATGAGAGGAAAGGTATTCAGGAAACTGAAGAAACATTTGGAATAAATAACAGATCCTCACATTGCTAAAATTTACTACTTATAAATAGTTCATTAAAGTTTATTATAAAGATGAAATCCAAGAAAAACAATCCGAAAAAGACAACTAAACCATCATCAATCCCTCTCAAAAATGTCGTAAAAGATCCTTCACATACTAAATATGATCAATTAGTTAAGATGCTTAACGATCTCGGGTTATAGATTCTATGTTCAGAGTCGAATATTTGCTGGGTTTTAGATACAAAATATTTTATATTCGCTATTATAGGACTATGCCCGGTGGCTATTTTCAACTTATTGCTCAAGGACCTGCTGATCTATATTTGACAGGAAACCCTACAATTAGTTTTTATAAATTTGTTTATAGACGATACACTCCATTTTCAATGGAGAACATCTCTTTACCTTACAACACAATTCCCTCTTTTACAACAACGCAATCAACAACTGCCAAATGTAACATAAACAGGAATGGTGATCTTTTGTATGATACATATGTGCGATATGATCTTCCGGCAATATACACAGATGATATCCCGTTCGAATGGGTAGAATCGATTGGTAATAAGATAATCGAAGAAGTATCAGTCAAAGTTGACGGACAAAACTTGGACAGACAGTTCGGAGAGTTTATGAAAGTATATTCTGACCTGAGTATGCAGAAGAACAACCTAGATGTTTACAACAGAATGGTCAATGGTAACAATAAGATTAATGTGACTGCAAAACCTACTAACAATCTTGAGTATCCATCATTACCAAGTAAGAGATTGTACATACCGCTACAGTTTTGGTTCTGTGGAAACTCTGGTTTAGCACTTCCATTAATAGCGTTGCAATACACAAAAGTAAGAATAGATGTTATATACACAAGATTGAACGATATTTTCAGAATAGGATCTCCACCTATTTCTCCAGTAGAGATGTTCACTGGTTCAAATATAGGTACACAGAATGAGATATGGAGACAACAGTTACTTGATGAAGGATGGGATCAGACGAATGTTCTGTTCAGATTTGCAAAGAATTGGAGTCAGTTTTCTGATATATTGGCTAATTATGTATTTTTAGGTGATGATGAGAGAAGAAAGTTCGCTCAAACATCTCATGAATACTTGATCACCCAAGTTCAGAGAAGATTCTATTTGGGTTTGTTGAGAGGACCATCTAAACTGAATCTTGTTCTACATCATCCAGTTAAGGAGTTGATATTCTTCTTTAGAAGAGCGGATGCTTACAAGACAAATGATTGGTTCAACTTCACAGATAACACCTGTCCAGAAATGTTGACAGATCTCAAACAGATTAGAGAGTTCTTAACAATTCCTTGTTTGGATGGTCTAGAGGATGATACATGTTCATGTGATATAAGTGATAATGGTTTGTTTCAAATGAGTAATATGAATGAGACTATGTCAGAGATTTTCGATGCAGATTATGCAAGATTATATGAAGGTCAATCATTAGATGTTATAAATAGAGAACAATGGGATTATTACAGTATTATGAAGGATGCCAAATTGGTATTTAATGGTCACGATAGATTCGAAGAAAGAAATGGACCATACTTTGAGAACTTACAAGTGTACAAATATCACACAGGAAAAGGTGCAAGAGGATTGTATGTCTACTCTTTCTCACTCAATCCAGAGAAGGATCAACCAAGTGGCACATGTAATATGTCCAGAATTAACACTCAACAGTTCATGGTCAATATATTTAGAACAGATAATGTAGCAAATATTAATGATAAATTTGATTTGTACATATATGCAAGAAGTTACAACATATTCAGAATTATGGGTGGTATCGGGCAGTTAGTTTTTACAAACTAACCTACAAGCAGTTAGTTTAATCATCTTCATATATATAACAATTAATATATATGAAGGTTGTGTCTTGGAATATTAATGATGATTATAGAGATATAAATAGCAAAGTAAAAGTATATAATCAAGATTATATACTGTTTTTCTTTGTTATTAAGAAATATATACTTTTATGTAGCGGTAGTGTTGAAATTTTAACAGAGTACAAGGAATATGATCATTTTCCGATTAAGCTTAAAAAGATGTAATGTTGACTTATGTGTTAAAAATGAGTTCAAAACGAAAATCATCACAAAAATCTGATAATATTATGAAGCGAATGCGGATCGCGATTAAACAGGATAAAACTTTCAATCAGAACCTGTTTATCATAGAGGAGATGAAGAAGATGTCCATTGCAATGTCGAGAATGATGAATAAGATTAGTAATATCGAACAGAAAGTTGCTAGAGTGGAGACTATTGTGGAGAATGACACTAAGAAGGATTTTGAGATAGAGGATTTGAATTATAAGTTGCGATCGATGGAGTTGACGAATGGGGAGTTGATGAGTAAGATTGAGAGGGATGAGAATGGTGGAATTAATTGTGATTACTACTCATAAAAAAATCTAATTAGATACATATAGTACATATGGCTCAAACAACATTCTCATTGGAGTATATTTTGTCTCTTGTCATTGCGATAGTCGCATACTATTTGGCTAATAAGGCGTCATCTGCTACACCACTCTGGGTTGCACTTTTGATTGGTCTCTTTGCTGGATATGTTTCTCTGTTGATATTCAACACAACATTGCCAAAGTTGAACTTTTATGGAAAGGAGGTCGGACATTATGTTATTGGAAAGACATACAGTGGATTGAATAATATGAACTATTTCTTAATATTCCCACCATTGTTCGCAATTTTGATAGTATTCCTCATACTTTTGTATAATGGATCATTAGGCTAAATAGAGTATTTTTTAATTTATAATATTAGTGAAAATAAAATATCTCAGTAATATTATAATGAATTTTGATAAAAATTGTAAATATATCGTAGAGGATTATCTTTTGGGAAAGAGTGCATTGTACCAATCTCGTGGTGCTCTCTCCATATTAGTAACACTCTTGATTCTGGGATGCACAAAGTATCTTAAATTGAGCACAAATCCATATGTTACTCAGCTTGTTATCCCAATTACCACATTTATCTTAATGATGATTTTGATAACAGTTATTGCAAGAATGATGATTTCACAAAAGGAGAAAGATGAATTGAAAAACAAGTGCAAAATGTGGGTTAACGATCCAAACACAGCTGATGGTCGCAACGCAACAGAGATTCCAATCGATATGAACGCAGTTTCAAGATACAATGGAAAGATTGAGGGTTGGTACACAATTAATGGAAAAGAGCAGGTCAAAGAGAGATTCGAATTGAAAGATCCAAACATGCCACAGAGAGATAGCAGTTTCGTCATTCCAGACACTCAACCAAACGTCAATGTAGATAACGCTGTTCTACCCCAGGACAATCTAGTAAATGGTCACCAGATCTATTCTGCAACTCCAGTTGGACTCAATATGCATAATGACAAATTGAAGGATATTAATGACATCAAAAACCAGACATGTTTAATGGGTGATGCATGTGGGGCTTTGTGTTCAGGAACAGGTGTCAATGTATGTGGTGTTGTTGCACCAGTCCCAGGTCCACAGTGGCAACCACAAACTGCCGCAGCTGTTCAGAACAGATTGAATAACGGTGTTTACGTACCATCAAAGTGTCCACAGGATGGATCAGTTCTGAGAAGAGCTGAGAACTGCAATAATATCAATGAGGATGCTGGATGTGGACCATCCCAATCTGCATGCGTTTCAGCTCCAATTGTTAACCAATAAGTTGGAAAAAATAATATATAGTATATTATAATGGATAACGACAACAAAGAACTAGAAGAGTTCCGTGGACGCAGTGGCAGACGTGGAGGACGCGGAGGAAGATGGCGTAGAAGAAGGCTACCACCACGTCGCCGTTGGCTAGGAAGCTGGTGGGGAGGCTGGGGTGGTCCATGGTATAATGATTATGTTGTACCAACACCTGTATATGTTGCAACTGATAATACAACCCCTCCAAGAGATGAACCATTTTACAAGAATACCCAGTTGTGGATTATATTGTTTATAATTGCTGTTGGCATTATAATATATTTGGCATTAAGAGCGTCAAAGTAAATTGCGTTGAAATCATACAATTTTAATTGGTTTGAGATAGGACACACATGAATAAACCCAGACGGATCACATATATTTATCAGGTACAGTGATGAATGTTTGGTTCTTAATGGACAACACTCCAGAGTATCCATGTATTTATTATGAATCAACAATCTGAACAAATATCTATTATAACAATATATGAAGCAACTAATTATACTTCTTGTAATTATAGTTATAATAGCCATCTTCGCCAACAGATCCGTCGAACCATTAGAGAACAAACATCACGAGAACCGTGAACGCGTTCTATATCCAACCAAAGGTCTTCAAGGTGAATGTGCAAAACTTGGCTACAAACCAGCATATATGCCAAGTTCTTGTATAAAAAAGAATGGATACTTTAATAATCACAGAAATTGTAAATGTCGTGATGATGAGGGTTACTGTGCTGTATGTTACCCTGAAATAAAGCATGAAGGATTGACTGGAAATACTGGAAGTGGATCAGAGGATAATAGATTTGGTGGAGTCGTTCAGAAAAATTAACCATTGAAAACACCACTGAACAAGATAGTTCTTGTCTTGTTGTGCATTATAAAGTATTGGAATGTGTGATCAGCTCTGAAAACCTTCGGTTGGACAGACTCTGGCATGTAGCACTCGTTACAACACAAAACAGCAGTAGCTGCAGCAGCCTCTGTACCATCTTCATCAACAATAATCTTTGCCATATGAATGATCTTATCAATGTAGAGATCATTCGCCTTAGTCAATTTACTCAAATCACAATTTCCCTTCTCAAAAGCAGTTCGGAGACCAAAATCACTGAACACTTGACTCAATTCAACTTTGTATTCACTCTCAAACTTTGGAATACTGACAGTGACCAACGTTCTCTTCGCATCTTCAACATAATCCTCAACATTATCAACCAACTCAAACTCTCCAGTTGTTTTCGGAAGAATAATACCCATAGAATATTGTTGATAGAAATTCTCAAACTTATACGGTAATAGCAACACTTGCCTATCATTGTCCTCATAATACTCCATTCTTTCGCTATCCTCCATGTACATCATCTTTAGTTGAGTCGTTTCACCATTCATCTTAGTGAAATCTCTATCCCAACTATCATAAAACGGAAACATCCATCTCATCTTAAGATACAATGTATTAACAAGAGCCAAACGTGTTTCACAATTAAGATCGCCATCTCCTAAAAGATTTGGAATCAACCCATTTGTACGTTCTGAGATCCACTCATTAATCCTAGTAGTCTCTCCAGAACTGTTATTAACAAAATCACACAACTCAACCGAATAATCGGCTTTAGCCAATCTGTTCATGAACTCCTCAGTGATCTGTGTTTGGTAAGTCTGATCCAAAAATTGAGCATTTCCCGATTTCAATTGGTCGCTTTGAATACTCTTGTCAAAAGAGAGAAACCCATCAAAAACACGAGAATGATCACCATCTTCTTTCAAACCGTAAACTCTCTCAAATTCACGTCGCGTTTCACCATCCATTCCTTGATAAACCATAGTCATAATGAAATTGATACTGTATGGTGAGTAGACCATTGTATCTCTCTTCTGGTTGAAAAGTTCTCTGAACAATTTGTCATTGAAATTGTTATTTACTTTAACCATAATTATTCTTTCAAAAAACATTTCGTAACTCATATTGAATGTATTTATCAATATCTTTTTTATATATCATATAGATAACTTGTTTATTCAAATACGTATTAGAGTTTTAATAAAAAAATGATTACCACCTGGACCAGTTACAAAACATTACGTCCGTTCATTATAGAATTAAGTGCTAATTGCTGTATTTCTGTAAATTTCGCATTATAATTATACATTCTTATTTATAAAAGTTTATATTTTGTATAAAATTTGAATTATTTATTTTTCATTAAATTTAAAATCTTGCTTCTGAGTGTTTTAAATTTATTTTTCAAATTATCAATCTCTTTTTTATTTTTATACAAATCGGTATTGTATTTATTTCTTATTAAAATAATATTCAAAATTAGAAAAAGAATAAGTATAATCATAAATAAAAATAAAAATTCAATCGATAAATTATATTCGGTTGTTGATGTATGATTCATTGAATATTCCATTAATATTGTATTATTCAAAGATACATAACTATTATGATTCATCATAATTTTTTCCCGAATAAAAGGTATATGATAACCAATTTTCCAATACCATGTTTCGTTGGGATATTTTTTCAAGAAATATAAAAAGTTATATTGTATATTATCCATATTTATAATTATTTTCATCATTATTTAAAAATTTTAAAATCAATTTTTTAGATACCAACAGCTTCAATTTTGTTAATCTGTTCTGAACAAAATGTCAAACGGTCCATTAACAAATCCAATTTGCCAATAAATTCAATACCTGTTACCAAATAATCCTTTGATTCAATAGTATATTGTTGAAGTGACACAAGTGCATTATTAATATCAGATTTAGAACTTTGACCACCTTTTACATTTCCATATACCTCTTTGTAATAACTGGCAATAGCGTCATTTGTACAAGATCGTATCGAATCAATAACAAATGAACTTGTTCTACAAGATTTATTCATTTCTTTTTTACAATGTTTCAATCTTCCCTTCAACGCATGAATATAATTATCATAAGAAGTTATATCCTTATTATTTTCAATAAAAATTTTCATATCATTCAACAAAGTATCATAACATTCGTTGATACGTAATTCTGTATCAATTAAACATAACTGACTATTTTTTTCAATAGTTTCCAAAGAATCAGTAATCTGTGTATATTTTGAATTCTTTGTCATCGAAAATAACAACTCTTTAATTGCATCTCTATTACATGTTTCATAAAAATTATCAATACATATATGAATATCTTCAGTCTCGCGATATCCTTTTCTTGTTCCAAAGCGGAAATAAGTATTATCGTTGTTAGATTCAACACATGTAATAAACATTAAAAAATAAATTAATTTAATCATATTGAAATTTCAAGGAAATTACACCTCAAATAATAAAAATCAATTTTTATTATTAAAAATTGAAAAAAAAATTATAAGATATAATTATTCATATTTTGTGAATATGAACAAAAAAGTATTATTTGTTTTATTTACAATGATCACATCTGTTTTTTCAAGATTTGAAATTCAATTTAATGATAATAACATTACAATTTTTGAAATAGTAGATAATCATTGTAATAATAAAAAAGTGGATAAATATATTGATGAATATATGATAAAACATTCAGGTTCGTTACGAGTACGTGACGTCCAAATAGCGAGAAATCAAAAATTAGTGATAAAACTAGATGAAAATACGGTTAATGGAAATTTATTTTGTACCTACAATTTATACAATTTTAAATCAACTAAAATAAGAATATTCAGACCAAATTATTTTACAATACAAGATTGTTTTGACATAATGAAACATGATTATTTTATATATCTATCCCTTCACCATAGTCGGGACAGGTGTAATTCATGTGTAGATGAATATATTATTGATTTTATTAATCGATATATATATTCACTTGAACTGGATGAAAAAATTAATAAACTGAAGGAAAACAATGTAGATATTGAAGATTTATTCTAAAAAAATTGAATAAAAATTATAAATAATTATAAATCAATATATCTATTATGATTAAAAACATAATATTTTATATATTTTGTATTATTAATTTTGTGAAATCTGACATTATTTTTGATATTTCACAAAATCGCAACAATGTAACGATAAAAGAATATTATCCATGTGATGATGATATTTGTTCAAATATATTCACAATTACATACCAATCTAAAAAATGTATTTTTAGTTTACATGATAACAAAAATAACCCAATGTTTGTATGTGGTGCCGACAATTGGTATGAAATATCTCCAAAATATGTAGATTCAGATATGCTTTACCAATGTTTACAAATATATTATTCACCTAAAATAAATTCATATATTTTGGAAAAATGTTGTGTTGGATATGATTTGGAATCTAAAATAGCGATAGAATTTATAGGTAGACATAGAATTTATGATAAATTTGTAAGAAATGCAGAGATGTCAAATGAAATTTTATTAAAAATGAATAGATTAATGATATTAACGGAGAAAATAAATGATATCACTAATTTATTTTGAAAAAAAAAAATGATTTTTTTTTTAATCAAGGTTTATAAGTAATAAATATTAATCAAATGTTTAAAAAAATATTTGGAATTAATGATTCAAAACATGAATCAGATGAGGAACGTGATTTAGACAAGGAATGTGAATCAGATGAGCAATGTGAATCAGATGAGGAATGTGATTCAGATGAGGAATGTGAATCAGATTTTGATGAAGAAAAATCGCAAGATATACGTTATATGTTCAATAAATTTGATAAATTTAAAAATTCTGAAAATCGAGATTTATATCAAATACCAATAAGTGTATTCATACAATATCGTGATAGGATTGATTTTTCTGATAACAATAGGATGATAAATAATGAACGTATTAAAAATGGGTTTAAAAATTTTGATGTAGGAAAATGTGATCCAATTATATTGGCTATTTCAGACAATGAGAAAGATTTTGAGAAAAATAAATTTTATATTATAGATGGTCAACATCGTTGCCATTTAATTTTTACAAATCCAGGGTTGTTTAATGGAGATGAAAATATTATTGTTGATATTCGTCATGTAAATAATGTAGAAGAATTCAAAGAACAATTAAATATTGTTAATAACAGATTGAATTTTACTGATAGTCAGCTAAATAAGTTTAAATTACAAGCAATAAAAGACGATTTAGAGGAAAAATTGGGTAGTGACATATTTGGAAAAAATAGACCTAAAATTAATTGGAATAAATTATCATCAAAATTAGTAAATTTACCTATTTACAATGAATTTTCATATGACGCAAAATTTATTTCGAATAAATTAATGGAATTGAACAGAAAATTAGCAACAACAATATTTGATGAAGAAACAATGAAAAAATTAAAATTATCACAAAATATTTTGGTAAATTGTTCGAAAAAAAATTTATTTTTGGGAATAGACAAGGAATATCGCATTTTAGATTTACTAAAATGTTAATAATAAAATAAAAATTGTATATCACATTCTCAATCTTATTTATAAATGGGGCTTGATTATAGATAATTCTGAAAAGTATAAAAAGGATGTAGATCCTCCACGGAGAAGAAAAAAAGTAATTCAAAAAAGAGATATTATTATACCAGTAGAGAATTCGAAGAGGAAATATTAAATTATGAACCTGATACATGGGAATTCATGGAAGAAAAATCTAGTCTGGAATATGTGTTATTAACTTTAACCATCGTTGATCTGTTTGAAGACATTTCGTAACTCATATTGAAAAAAAAAATGATTTTTTTTTAAGATACATATCATACTCCCTCCCAATATTATAAATGGGTTGTGATTATTATGCAAAAGTTATTGTAGGAATTAATACGTCAACATTGACTATAGACAATTCTGAAAAGTACAAAAAGGTTGTAAATCATCCTGGTAGAAGAACAAAGAACAGTAATTCAGAAAAGATATATTCTTATACTAAAAGAGAATACAAAGTGAGAGGATTCGACGAAGAAATATTCGATTATGAATCTGATGCATGGGATTTCATGGAGAGAAAATCTGGTTTGGAATATGTATCACATGAAGATTCTCCATCAACCGTTATTGGAAAAATAATCCTCAGTGGAAGTGGTGAGGACAATTCGGCTTATCAATCAATGGATTTTGAAGAGATTGCAAAAGTTAAAGAAGCAGTTGAAAAGACTATTTTTGAAACATTTGGTGTTGAAGTACATGCAAAAGTTCACTTTGTTGGATATTATGTATAAAAACTCTTTTGAAATCAAACATCCAATGTATTAAAATATTTCGTGATGTTTATAATATAAATTACACGCTTATAAATTAGTTAAAAAAAAATGACATAATTAATACAAAAATGGATGACGCAAAAGTAACATCTATAAAAAGATACATTAATAATAAGTTCAACGTTTTTAATCAATCTTTAAAAGCGATAGAGAAGAAGATGAACACTCAAAACAATGCTGTGATGAAGTTGTACCAAATGAATGACAGTTTAGAGAAGAAATTGAAAACTCAGACTATTTACATGTATAAAATGATGAAGACCCTGGATCTTTTAATAAGTGATGATAAGGTTGTTCCATTGAATGTCAATGTACCACCAGTTGAAGAAGTAGTTCTTCCCGAAGTTGTTGTTAAGAAGACTACAAAGATAAGTCCATCTAAACCAAAGCCAAAGAAGCCACAGGTAGTTATAACAAGTGGTGGATCAATGAGAGAGTTGAAGAAGGAGAGTTTGCAGGTTGACGAAAGTGTTGTCAAAAAATATTTGAATACGTGTGATATAACATCTGATATATCGTTGTTTAAACACATCTATTTAGAGAATGGAGAGTGTCCAATAAGGTATATTAATAAGAACAATTTTCAATATTGGGCAGATAATATGTGGAACGATGATATTGGTGGAGAACATATTGTGAATGTGGTTGTTAGTAATATTTCAAAATTGTACATTAGAACCAACACTTATGACAATTATGGTAGCAGTATTGATAAGTACCAGTTGTACATTTATAAAATGGGAGAGAAGAAGTATAGAGAGTTATTTTTGAAGAAAATGAAGAATTTAATCAAAATTTGAATGATATTAAAAAGTACAGTTTTTAAAATTACTAATGAAGAGTAATTTTAAGACTTTCAAAGATATGGATTTCCCTGTACCAACTCCTCTCAAATTACAAACAAACTGCGAATTAAACGGTATGCAACATATGTTGTTCTTGGGAAAAGAGGGTAGTGGGAGAACAACGAAGATGAGAACTTTTCTCAGTGAGATGTTGGGAGATTCTGTTCATAAAATATCTCGAGGTACTTTCGAATTGGGTAAAAAGGATGATAAATTCATATTTTTCAAGAGTAATTATCATACTGAGATAGATTTCAAGTTGAACAATATTAAGGAGAAAGAGTTTTACAATATTTTCCTGAAAGATTATGGGCAGACCATGAATATTGCTTACAACATACCGAAAATAATTGTTCTCAAGAATTGTGAAAACTTTACGCACATGTTTGAGAAGAAATTGTGTTGTTTAATTGACAAATATCATATCAGTCTCAGATTTATATTCATATCGTCTAAACAGTTTTTATTACCAGCTTTAACCAGTAGAACAACAACTATAAAAATACCAGCAATTAAGAGAGCAGATGTTGTTTCGTATCTCTTGAGATACAGTAAAGAGAATAAAATAGCGATAACTGAGGAGAATATTGGCGAGATGGTCGATTCAGTTCACAATAACTGTTTGTCTTACAATCTCAAAAGTATATTTGAACTTTTTGAAATGTCAACGATAAATGGTAAATATACAGCTTTCTATAAACCTTACACAGCAATTATAGATGAACAGTTGGAGAAGATATTCAATAGAGAGATAACACTCAAAAATTTTCATAAAGTTCGTAATGTTCTATTCGATCTGTATGTGAATCTATATGATATGAATAAGTTTGTTAAATATGTTAATAAGCGTGTTTACAAAAATTTTGGTGAAAATTATGATTTTATGATAAAATATATGGAATTGGCAACGGAAACAGATAGATATATTCAGATATCCAATAAAGATATTATCCATATAGAGAAGTTTATGATAGGATTGGTAATGTTGGTTGATAAATATGGAGAAAACAACTTTTTTTCATAAAAAAAATGATTTTTATTTATTATAATATGACTGTCCCATCTTCCAGTATGGGAAATGCAGTATTAAGCAATAGAACACCTATTTTGATTTGGTCAGACGAAACAAATTTGACAATAAATCCTAAAGTGAAATTTCCACCTAGTGGACGACTTGTTGTACCAATAAGAAACATTATCAATAGCATTGGTGACATATACGATTGTTTTGACGGTGATACATATGTTTATACACTTGAGGAGTGTAAGAATCTTGTGTCAAAATATCCAATCGATATCTCTCTACGTAAAGAGGATTATCGCAATGTGTTATGTGATTTCAATAGTGAAACAATGATAGATATGTTCAATTTTGTCATAGAGAATTCACCCAAACATCTAGTTGAATGGGATTATGAGTATGCGAAGAGTCGTTTGCCAAAACCTATTAAAAGCTGGAATGATGCCAGTTGCAATTTCGCTGAAAATGTAGCAAAAAAAAAAAAATTTCATCTATATGATTATCCTGAACTTATTGATGATGTGAACAAGTTATTTAAAGCATAACTTTTATGAAGAGATAAGTATAGATGTCTTCATATTATGATACACTAGGTGTGGATAAAAAAGCATCTCAACAGGATATTAAAAGAGCTTATAAAAAATTGGCATTCAAATACCATCCCGACCGAAATCCCGAACACAGGGAGGAAGCAACCAAGGTTTTCGCGAAGATATTGGAGGCTTACACTGTTTTGAGTGATGAAAAGAGTAGGAGAAAGTATGATATGTTTGGTAATACAAGTACAGGACAGAATGTGGGTAGTTTTAAGGAGATTATGATCGATTTTATAAAACGGGATAAGGATTTAATGGAGCTTTTTAGTAATTACAATGAGGAGAATTTCAGAACTAAATTGTTGATATTTTTGATGAGAAAATTTGCGTCGTATTTAGAAAATTAAAAAATCGTTAACTATTAAGTATGTCCAAATACTACGAAGTGTTAGGTGTAAGTAAGGACGCGACACAAGATGATATTAAAAAAGCTTACAAAAAGTTGGCATTGAGATATCATCCAGATAGAAATATTAACAATAGAGAAGAAGCTGGTAAAAAATTCAAAGAGGTATCAGAGGCACACAAAATTCTCAGTGATCCAGCAAAGAGGAGAGAGTATGATACAACTGGAATGGTCAGTGATGGATTCTCTATGACTGGTGGTCAACACAATCCATTTGAGATGTTTAATACAATATTCAAGAAACATGTATCAGAATTTGTGAATAATGCTCCAAAAAAGAGTAATAACTTTGCTGATATTTTGAATGGGTTGAAGGGAGACATGCCATTTGGAGGAATTCGTTTCAAAATTCACACTGAAACACCTCAAAGTAGTAAACCTAAAACAAAACAACAACCACGTCCCGAACTTATAAAACCGAAGGAGTATATTGTTAACAAGGAATTCCCAATGGAGGATATTTACAAGGGAACAACACAATCTGTTACAATTGATCTCGTTAGGAGGTTCAAAGAGAACGGGAAGATAGTTTATAAGAAGGTGACTAAAAAATTTAATATACCGTTGAAGGGTCGCGAAATATTTGTTGAGAATAGTGGAAATCATGTGAAAGGTTATAAGAAACCATCTGATCTGTTGATCATGATAAAGGACAAACCACATCCATTGTTCAAAAGAGCGAACGATTACGATCTTCTTATGAATTATACTGTTTCCTATAGTGATTTGTCAAAAGATGGAACACTCGATTTGAAATTACCAGATGATCGAACAGCTCATTTGAAGATTGATATAGAGAAGATTCTAAAAGAGGGCAACAAATTGATTAAAGTTAACAATTTAGGATTACCATTTATTATTAATGATGAAGTAAAAAGAGGAAGACTGTATGTGAAATTGAATATAGTCTACCCAAATTTTAAAAAAGATAAATTGGAAGAATCCGATATTAAGTATACCGAAACTGAGTTGATTAACTCTTTTTAATTATAATTAAAATGTCAAAATAATATATTCAAAGGTATGCATTAAGTTGCCTACTGTGCATCTTCTTCAACATCCTCGATCTCTTCATCCTCAAGCTCTTCGTCTTCAAGATCCTCTCCAGAGTCTACGACTTCTTCCTCACCTGTGGCAGAAACCTCCTCTTCTCCAGAAGCATTATCACTAGCAGATGCTTCTCCATTACCCTCTGGTTCTGGAACTTGCTCCTCTGTACTTGGAGTTTCAGTTGTAGTCTCAGCATCAACCTCTGCAGGTGGTTTTGAGAATGAGTATCCCTTTGGAGGACCACGCTTCTCAAATGGCATGATCTTAAGCTTCAAAACACGAAGCGAAAGACCGAACTTTCCACTGACAAACCAAACACGTGGTTGGAGAATTGCTGTAACAGAGCAACCCGTAGGAAGCATTTCCATCAAACTCTCCCAACTATCTGGCTTCATGTCGTTCTGTGAAGTTGTGTAAACCTCAACATTTGGAACTCCATTTTTACTCGTTGGCTTCTCCTCCCAGACCTTAACGACCTTTGGGGAGATCTTCAAAGGATATAGTTCACCCTCTTTGTTCTTCTTTGGCTTTCTTACACATCGAGAGTAAAGAGCCTCTACAATCATTCTCTGATCTGGAGTATACTCCTGACCAAAGATCTGCTGTGAATACTCAACACCGAAATCGATCATAAACTCATCAAGATCCTGCAATTGTTGAAAAAAGTTATCAACAACTGGTTGTTCACTTGGAATTGAAGATCGAATTGTCATCGGTAGCGAATAATCGTACTTTCCACTGTCCTCTACAGCCTCATACTGTGAAAGTCCAAATGGACAAACCAGTGCCTCGGGAGTTTCAAAGTACAATGGTCCTTTAGCCTGTTCGTAAGCATAGAGCAAAAGAGCCTGAAGCTTCTTAGTCCTCTTGTTTGGCTTGGGCTTTGTGCAACTAACATTTCCTGCGTCGAATTCACTTGCGTTTACCTGATTACTATTACTTGTCATTATAGATAATAGGGGGTAAATTGTTTTTAAATACTTTGAAAATAATAAATCAATTTTTTTTTGGAAACTAAAAATTAAAAAAAAATGAAAATATATTTAAAATAAAAAATAGAGATAATATAAGAGCATGAATTTTGTTGTAAATAAACATAACTGTCTATCAGTTAGGAAAGTTGGTTCACTTGAGCAATGTCCAAATAAGAGAAAAGAGAATTCTGATCTATGTGGAATTCATAAGAGAGCTAAAAAAGTTGTGTACGTTACAACTCTAAAAGAGTATGGAGGAACAGTTGATGTATCCTGTAATAGTACAGAGTTGAAACATTATGACAAAAAGTATTTAATGTGTAGGTTTACATGTGACGATGCTATAAACCCATTCATTTTCAGTATGCGAAATAAGAGTGGTGTTGTATCTCTATCCAAGATAAAGGATTTAAAGGTTACTCGTTTAAGGGAAACGTTAAAAAAGTACAATTTAACAGAAATTATTCAGAAGAATCAGTCGAAACAGTGTATTTTTAATGCTTTAATTAACTATTTTTACTGGATTAAATGGTACAATGACAATGTTGACTCTATTATTAGGGTTCAATCGTTAGTTAGACGTTACCATATATTAAAACGAGTGAAAACAGTTAACGATACTGAGTGTATCTCAATGATTTCGAAGTTCGATATTCCCACTATGTACTATATAGATTTGAAGGATTCAATATCGAATAAGTATTACGCTTTCGATGTCAGACAACTTTCAAAGATATTGAATAATGGGAAGGTTTCTGTTAATCCGTACACATTGAACGTTCTTGATGATTCTGAAATTGATAAAGTGAATGATAGAATAAACTATTTGAACAATCACGGATTCAATTGTATGGTTGATAAAGATGAGATAACAGAGGATGAAGAGTTGGTATTTAAGACGATAGATACATTTCACAAGATAGATATGGTTGGTAATTATACTGATCATACATGGTTTACAGAACTTTCAATCTATGAATTGAAGGATCTATACAATAAGAGTGAGGATATGGTCAATTACAGGATCAATTTACCTGCTGATGAGCGAAAGAAGTACTTCCATAATGGGATAGCGTTTCCATTGTCATCGCAAATAATTATGCAGATGAAGGATGAAAAGAAACTCAGGAAGTTGATTCTTAAGGAGTACAATGAAATTTTGGATTTTAACAATGAGTTAGGTGACAAGAAAACTGCAGTTATGTGGTTGCTTATAGCTCTAACTGAAGTTTCTCAAAATGCAAGAAACGCTTTACCTATGCTAAATATGGATATGTAATTCACTTATTTTCCATAGCACTTAAAACATTAGTTAATTTATTAATAATACTATTCATTTTAGACGAATTAGGTACTTTATTCTTATTGTTTATAATACCCTTAATATCAACAGACAACGACTTTAGTTGTTGTTCCATATTATTAATCTTTTTCTGCAATGTGTTAGAAGCTTTTAAACTTCCAACATTACTCTTAATCTGTTTCATTGATGCTTCTTGCATCTTGAGAATTCCCATTGTTGAGACTTGAACTTCATAAGAGGAGACCATATACTTAATAAAAATAACCACATATTTCAACATAGCTCTATAACTATTGTACATTCTCTTCATTGTTGCTTGGTTATAATTCTTAAAAGTTGAATTATTAATATTGGGTATTTTAGCAATATTACCCAAAAGTTGCTCTATAGTCATATTACCAATCTTTCCAACTTCTGGAATGTTAACACTTTTCAAAGTTTTCTCAATATCTGACATACTCCTTAACATAGCAGTCAATTTACACAACTCATCACTCACACTTATCATCTTTTTGTTGTTTGTTGTGGCTTTAGCTTTAGCACTGTTGTTAGCTTTAGCACTGTTGTTAGCTTTAGCACTGTTGTTAGCTTTAGCAGCTGGGTTAACACCACCTTTCATAATTTTCATAATTTTCTTGCTTTTTATGAACTTATTGTAATTAACTTTTTTCAATACATTGTTCAATGAGTTGATCTTCTTCTTTATACGACCTTCCATAATATATAACATAGATATTTTTCAATTGCTGTATCGGACACCAGCCATTCCCGCTTTTATTGTTAAAATGTTGTAATTTCTTGCAAAAATAGTAAAATGTGGATTGATAAGTTCATTATTAAGTTTGAAAACAAAGTGACAATTGTCGATTCTACTAAAATTACATGTTCCGGATGGCTTTACTTCTTCTGGATATATAGAAAATGAGTAATTGTAAATAAAATCTGCTGGAACATTTCTATGTCTCTGGTAAGGCTGTACAACATTAAAATACTTTCCATCTCTTCTCTCAAATCTCTCTCTTCCCTCAATGTATAGTGTTGCCTCATGCATTGAGTAATCACCATTATTATATACTGTGAATCTTCGTGAACAGCATTTATTACCACTAATATCTCTCTCACAACAATTCTTAATACCAAAATTGAATATCTCATTAGCATTGTATCTCCTATCGTCATCACTTAACTCTAAAACTACAGAATTCTGGAATATCCATATCAATTCTATAACCGGATGATTAAAGTTAATTGCAACCTTATGTTCCGGAAGTGGCTGTGCACAATCCTGATCTATATCATCTGGCAATGGACACGTCTCAAGAATATCAACTGCCGAACTCATTGGATTATCCTTTTTACCACGTGAGTAAAGAACACTGGAGTTGATCTGCAACTGCTCTATCAAATATTGGTGAGTTCTTTGTGCAAATCGTCTTCTCTCTTCATCTTGTAAGAATATATAATCAACAAAGAGGTATGCAGAGTCCATATTTATCTCATTAAAGTTCAAATCCGCTTTTCCACAATGATAATCATCGGTCACTTTGACTAATAAATTTCGCACATCTCTAAAAGTACAATTTATTCTAACCTGATGATTCTGCAGTGCAATAAGTGGCAGAGATAATCCTATATTTCTACAGAACCAGAACTGCAGAGGTATATACAGACTCAATTCCCCCTCATAATCGAAATAACATGTATCATTCGTGTAACCAACCATCTTCTTATAAGCACCGTATTTACCTGATGACAATGTCAACTCTATCCATATCTGTAACCAAACACCGTAATGTCTGTCAATGACCTTACCACCAATCTCTATATCAACTTGTTCTATCAAAGCATGTCCAATTGCATTTACCCAATAATATTTAACGCCCTCTTTGAAATATGGTTTCAGTGATGGCAATTTAACAGATATGAAAGTCTGAGACATCAAATCACCTATTCTCTCGATCTGACAATAAACCTTCTTACCAAAATCCGCATGTCCTATAAAATATTGCCTACAATTCTCTATTGCGAAATTTGTATACCTCTTGAAAACCATTATAAAGTAAGATATTTGAGGATTGCCCGTCAAGTACAAATCTTGTGCACCATAGGCTGCTAATTGTAAAAACCCTCCTCCCATTATAACTAATTATAACATATATAATAATATTGCTGATTGAAACCTAAATAAGAACTTGTATATCAAGCACAATATATAACTTTTATGTTTTTTTATAAAAGAAAATTTTTCCAATTACTCAGTTGCTTGAGGCAAAGCAGGTGCTCCTCCTTCAGACATCCTGTTAGAGAATGTGATGACTGTTTTCAGAATGCTTTCGAATTCTGAATCACTAAAAAACAAACCTCGGATCTTTCCAGTGAAATAAAAAGTAGCTTCACTCTGATTGATACCAAGTCTATTAAAACCTTCAACGATAGCTTCACTATAACCAGTAAAGCCATTATCAAGATAGTGATTTGTCGAAACACTGAATTTATCACCACGTTTTCCATCATGGAAATGCACAAACTGTCCACCTCCAACATCAAACCCATGACCTTCTGGACAAACTCCTATCATCCATTCATGAATAATCTTTGGTGCACCCTTAAAACCACGATCCTTCACAAAGAAGGAAGTGTCAGGATAGCGGTTTTTCAACCACTCGGCAAAGACGAAACAATTCTGAATTCGGAGTTCATCTTGTTCAGGTGTCAAATCTTTTCCGGGTCGATAATGGCTTCTGATATTCTCATGAACAAATTCAACATGCCCAGTAGCATCATCTTCAGCTGCTTTGAACAAGTATCCAAAAGAGACACCAAAAACAACTCTTACCATATCCTTGAAAATTACATCAAAGACTTCAGCAGTATTTTCCAAATGCTCCAAGAAGTTATCTGTTTCAATAAGGAATTTACTTGTACCAAAATCAAATGAAGAGTTATTTGATACATCCATCAGATTCGAACTTGTAGTTGAACCAATTGCAACAACTGTCTCGTTGTCACTAATTCCGGATCTATATTCACAACTTTGAAAAGCCTTCGCACTGAAAACTGATTCAAGTGTATTTTGAACAAAAACAAGTTTTGACAAATCAACCCCTGCGTTTGACAATTCAGCAAGAAACTGAATAAAATTTTCATTATCATCTATATTATGTATAGAGTTCATACTAAATATATCATAGTGTATTTATAAAAAAAAAATGTCAATTTTTTGAATTAAACCACCCAAGATTCGGTCATACGATTGTATCCCTTTATGAACTTCCGATACTCTTCAATATCATGTTCACCAAAAGATGCACACTCCATCTTCGCATCATATCCACGTCTGCGTACAACACTAACACCTGGTGAAAGTCCACTATTCAAAGTATAATAAACAGGATCGTTACCTTCATAATTTGCAATGAATGCCATTAAACAGTAATCTTGATACTCATGCGATCCATAGTTTGCTTTCCAACCAATACGCTTAAACTCCGCTTTGGTGTAACGTCTCACGTTATCTTTTCCAAAATAAGAATTAATATTCCCCATGCTCAATGTTGAATATTATGTAATTCAAGAATAATTTTCTTCACTTTTTATATGCTTTAACGACATCACTAAAATGTATCTTCCTCTTCCTACTCAATAATGCATTAACGATCTTCGTATTACCACTCTCACACGCCAAATCAACAACATCCCCCGCTGATTTTGCTCCATGTGATCTCAATAAACTTACAATATCTATTTTCCTCATTTTAACAGCATCCATAATTGCACTAACACCACTATCATCATAACAGTTTGGATTAGCTTTTAATGACAACAGATAATCAACACAATCAAAACCTCCACATCGAATTCCTAAATGAAGTGGTGTCAATCCATCCTTCTTGTATTCGATCACATTCTTGTCAACTTTCAAAACCTTCAAACAATCAATATTATTACTTTTAATCGCACTCATAACAGCGTCTACCTTCTGTTCACCAGTAATCTTACAACTCTCCAGAAACAGATTGACAATGTCGTTATTACAATTATTGATAGCAAGTGTCAATGGAGTATTACCATTACAATCCTTTAATGAAGTATCCGCTTTCGCTTTAATCAATATAACAGACATATCGTATCCTTTATCGTTGTCAATAAAACAACATCTCTTTGTTGTGTCATCTGCACATGCCAAAATATGCAGAGGAGTACCATGTTTTGAACCTAAATTTGGATCTGCCTTTGAATCCAATAGATATCGAGTAATCTTTATGTCTCTCTCCCAAACAGCAACATACAATGGAGATGCTTGGAAATTCTCGGTCTCAACAATATTCGGATCTGCTTTACATATCAACAAATCACTAACCAAGTCCAAATTACCATTCATACATGCAATAAATAGAGGAGTTCTACCATTACTAAGTGTATTGATATTAACCTTATACTTTAACAATAATGCATACATATTAACTCTCTCACTAGAAACCGCATAATCCATTAATGTTCGACCATTAACTTTCGTATCCTTATTCAATAATCCGCGTTTTAAACAGTACTTCATAAAATTATAATCATCAAGAAGATCAATATGATTATCCAAATTTATCTCTACAATTGAACTTTCACTCATTAAATAACCAATCAACCAATTTTTTAAATTATGTTAGAGAGATACACTACATTCTAACATTTCTGGATACAGATAATCAGTTTTTAATGTTACATTTCGTAATTTCATTTGCAGATTCTTCCAAATTGTTGCAACCTCCTCTTTTTTCTGAGTTCTCCATAAGTCATCCATAATCTGTGGCATTTTTTGAACAGATGTTATTGCTGCCAAGAATATTGCCTGAACATAGTTCTGTTCGGTGTCATGAACTAGATTCGGTTTTGAGCGGAATATTTTACAACTGGTTATTTTTGAATCTATCAAGTATCTCGATACATTTCCGATATACTCATGCCAAACACTTCCATTGAAAACAACTGCTGTTAACAATCTCTTCATATTCTCAGTGGATGTTAATCTTCCCACAATCAATCCTTTTATATTTCTCTTGATATATCTCTCAAAATCGATAACCCACGACATATTCTTCTTCAACTCTTCCGACATTTGGTCAACACATTCTGAAACGAACTCTTCATAAACTCGCCAATATGCAATGAGATCATGTTTCAATGGAGTATTGGCACAATCCATTTCCAAAGGAGTTTTGTACTCAAACTCATCACACAAATATTCATAAAATCGGTTCATGCCATTTTTTGTAAAAGCGAATATCCTGTGAACCAACCCACCATTGTTAACAAGAATCTCATAAGCTCTATCATTAACCTCTTGAGTTCTAAACAGAAACGGAACTAGGAAATCTTTTATGCAATCTGGGGCGGTATCTTTGTATCTGAACAGGGTAGCTAAAACATTTCCTGCAATTTTGAAATGACATTCCAACGCATGATTATAAACAGTCTCGTACATTAACAATGACGCCATAAACAGGTTGTAAGCGAATCTCCAATTTGGTGAACTTAGTTCGAATGGTGTTTCTTCGCAAACTATATCTCCATCTTGGATTCTACAGTTACATATTATGCTGTCATATTTGAAATTCCCATCCAAAATCAGTTTTGCACCATATGGAACGAGTTTGTATCTGACTTCGAATTGAGAAAGAAACATCAAATCTATCTCATATTTTGTCGGATTACCACTAGCATCCATACAACAACCTTTCAATAAGTGTGCACCAATACCTTCAGTTGCAATAAACTCCAACATCTCTATTTCTGATTTGTCCTCTAACTCATGTGCTTGATCTCTATTTCTTAAGAAGAGATCGTTTTGAAGAACAGATGGAAAGTATTTGTTTATCAGGACAGTTTCATCATCTGAACACTCTTTGTCCAAATCGGAAATTGGTAGCCATGATAGGAGTTTACTGAGTATTTTTGCGGAATCCCATGAAACAGCGTCCTCCAATTTAACAATTGCTAAACGATCATTCCTTTGAAGTTCACCTTTTTCAATGAAACCTTCATCAATTATGTCGTTTACTCGTAATGTTGTACCTGTGAGTGAATTTTTTGTTACCAATATTAAGAATTCTGTGAAAAAATCTATCATATTATATTTTTTCGCAGATATTTATGACAATTTTGAAAAATTTATTTTCTTTTACATATTCGATATTTCAATAATAGTTTCAATAAATTCTTATTCTTTGTTAATTTGCCATATTTAGCCAAACTAAAAACTCTATCACCCACTCTTATTCTAGTTCTCTTTCCAAAAACACCATTGTGAAACAGCAATTCAGACAGAAATCTGTTTCTCAATATTGAATCCACACCATCACCTCTCATAAAGTAGCACATATTGTCATTAAAAATACATTCTTTGAACATCATACTCACCATATTGCCACCACTCAATATGTATTTCATATTGTTCAAATTCATTATTACACTTGAACAATGCATTGGATTATTTGATTGTTATTTTTTTATCACAAAATATTAGTTATGACGATCAGTCAACTTTTATTCAAACATTTTCGAATAAACTGGTTGTTCTATATCGGTTTACTCATTAGTATATACATTTTCTCAAAAGGTACAGAAACATCATATACACGAAATATTATAACACTCATCATTGTAAGTTTACTGCAATATATTGTACATCTTTTTGGTCATAAATACCGCATCAAAAATATTGTTACCAGTTTTATTGAGAAGAATACATTCATCACTGGAACGAATTTCGTGAAAGTATTGTTAATGAATATGGCGGATTTCGTGGATTTTCATTACGAAATTCATCATGACACTAAGATAAACAAACGTCCTGAAAACCAAATATTCGAATTTATACACAATTTTTTCACTCAAGGTGTTATTGTATATGTAATTACATGGTTTATCAAAGGTTTAAACGCAAAGATTGCACTCATATGGGGAATGGTTTATGCAACAATGCACATGATAAACTATCAATTTATTGATCATCCAGAACATGTACAACATCATGAAAATTCTGAAACAAACTATGGACATGACATATGGGATATACTGTTCAATACGAAATATGATGATTCATGTGAGAATTACAATCATGTTGTGATAAATTCCTTGGTATTTTTCTACGTTGGTTCGAAAATTTTCAAATAGTAATATAGATATATGATCTACTCAAAGAAGGAGAAGATGGAACTTGTTAAAAAGATAATGAATGTTATTGAGAAAATATCGTCTATATCAGGATTGTCGATGAGTAGTATCGGACGTTTAATAAGGGCTACTCACATCTCTATGCCATATTTCTTCTTATTTGCACTAATTTATGGTCCATTTTACATTGCGGTTATAGTACCAATATTGTTGTTTATCATTATTTTGATGTTCTTCATATTGAATGGATGTATAATGTCGCAAGTTGAAATGGATATATTGAAAGACGGTTATTGTATAGCAGATCCAACGTTGGAGATATTGAGAATGGAGATAAACAAGAGAAATCGGTATAGAATATCTTATGTGATTTTGGCATCATATGTTGTGATGACCGCGTTTATCATGTATTGGCGATTCATTAAAAATTGATTTTGAAAATATATGAATACCAATAACCACAATATAAATATGTTAAATGAAATTGCAAATAAGATAGAGGCTATTGAGAATTTTCCCAAAAAGGGAATAACCTTTAGACACATTGGTCCTCTATTAGCAGATCACAAACTGTTCTCCGCAACTATCAAACTCATGGCAAAACTACTGAGGGATTCTGGTTTAAAAGATATCGATTACATTGCGGGTATGGAATCAAGGGGTTTCCTCTTCATTCCATTGGCATTGGAGATGGGATGCGGGTTTGTTATGCTCAGAAAGCCCAATAAGTTGCCAAACACAGTTTCCTTCACATATGAAAAGGAATATGGTACAGACACTTTGACAATTGAGGAGAATTCTCTTCCACCAGGTGCAAAAGTTCTTATTGTTGACGATTTAATTGCAACAGGTGGAACAATATATGCTGGAAGAGAGCTTATTAAGATGATTGGAGCAGAACCAGTTGGTGCGATTGCTCCGATTCGGTTAACGGGATTGAAATTGAATGAGAACCTTGGAGATTTTCCAATTTTGAGTCTTATGGATTTTGAAGCATAGAGAGTTTATTTTTGATATATTCTCTCAAATCTTCTTCAAAATCACCTGTGTCTGAATCGCCTCCAAAAGCGATCCTAGCTGGAATAATATCTGTCATCGTTTTATAAACAATATTATCAATATACATCTCGTTCGCATCGTAATCTTCATGTACAGCTAATGGATTCTCAAAATATTCTATTAGACCTTCATCTATCCTCTTTTCACAATTCGGTTCATAAAGTTTATAGCTATTCTGTAGCCATTTTCTGTATTTTGGATTTTCAAACAGTTTATTGTAACACTCAATTTTATAAACATAAATACCTGTACCATCCTTACTCTCATAACATCTCTCCATATCGAATACCATACTATCACATCTTGTACACAATCTTGTTCGTGATACATCTTCAATGCCTTTCTCTGCACACTTTTCATTGTGTCTCTTTATGAACTCAACTCTCTCTTTGAAATAATCTTTTGCCTCTTGTATGTTCATCTCAAGACATTCAACGCCGTGTTGAATAAGTTCTTCCAGATTTGTTACACCATCTGGTTTGACAATTTTGTCATTAGGACCACGTGCATCGTTATCAAAACTGATTGGATCTCCATTGCAATATTGCCCAACTAAGAAGTTAAACATAATTTTTTCTATCAATTCTCTACTCATTTTATAATAAAATTTTTAATTTTTTAAGTCAATTTACATTGGATACACTTTCGAGCTGCCTCGGGACTCTTTCGAGTTGCCTCGAGTATTCATCTTTTTCTTTATTCTCTTCTTGGAATCTAAGCATTTTTTGATAAATATAGACCTCCATTTTGAACACAATGGTAATGAACGTTCTGCATATTTAATTGCATTATTGATCATGTCCAAATGTCTCTGTTATCTGTATTGACTGAACATTAACATATTCGACAAATTTAACATCAAGTTTATCAAAATCAACTTCAAATCTTTTTTTAATCTTTTTTTTATATTTGCTGAACAAACGAATAAAACTATTTCTTTCATATGAACATATTGGTAACTCTTTCTTTGCATATTTAATTGCATTATTAATCATATCCAAATGTTTTTTATTTGAGAACTCTAATATTGAGACAAGTGCAGTCTCATTACGTTTAATAACACATTGTTCAAAAACATTGTATCCCCCAAGCAATTTAAACAAATTTGGTTTGCATCTGATTATATTTTCAAAAAAACCTAATCCTCTGTATTTGTATTCGATTGCATACTCAAGAACCGTAAATTCCGAACTGAACGCTTTTCCATCAATGTCTGCTTTTGCATTAACCAATCTTTTTGGACCGTATCTACCAATATCGATTCTTGTACATGCATAGAAAAGAGGTGATCTATTAAAGTTATCCAATTTGTTCATGGTCTCAATACTGCATAGTGGTAGAATTATATCTGCAATTTTTCGACATTTTACAATTGAACTATGGAGACTACCGCAAAAACGAGGTTCTAGCTCATACAATTTACCTATATAATGTGCAACTGTTTTGCCATCTTTATCAGATGAATTCACATCACATTTTGCGTCAATCAAAAGCTCAACACATTTGAGACACTTGTTCTCAACCGCATAAAGTAGAGGTGTTTGCTCCAGTGTATGACACATTAAAAATTCTGTTTCAGCACCTGCATCCAAAAGAATTTTCAACATATCATATGCATCACTATCGATTGCACGTTCAACAGCTCTTTTGGAAAAACGATCATCTGCATTGACATCAAATCCATTATCAATGAGTATTTTTAAACATTCAGAATAACTAGCATCTTTTTTGGCATATTTATGTACAAGGTTTCGATATTTATGACGAAATTCTGGATACTTTTCCAGAAAATATTTGACAGATTCTCTATATTTTTTCATCACAGCAAACTCAAAAAAATCAACATCACCAATCTTATCAATAACTCCATCATCAACAAGTTTTCTGAAAGATTCTTCATTATTAACCATATCCGTCAAGTATTTCGATTTTATACACACCTTTTCATCAAAATTCATATTAAAATTGTTAAAATTAACTATTATTTCCATAATATCAATTAATAATCAATTATTTATGTATTTTATAAATCAATTATTTATGTATTTTATAAATCAATTTTGTAGGGAGAGTGCCTCTCCCTACTAGACCCTACGCGTTAACTGAGTCAACTTACAAGGCGTGATCCTTTCAGATACTTCTCATATGATTTTCCTGTTAAAATAGCGTCAATAAACTCTCGCGAGATTAAATCGGCTTTCAAAGATAGAACATTGTCATAATTCAGTTTTCGGACTTCATATGGAATATTGTGTTTCTTACAATACTCCATACCTGCTTTCATACCTCTCGATTCACCAAGATCCACATAAAAAATTGTCTTAGCACACAGTGCACGTAATGCATGTGCACCATTGATTGCTTCATCTCTTGTATAAACATCCCATTCCGGTTCATAATCCGAAACATAGAAATCCACCTTTGCTGGATGTTGAGTCATGTCATCATGAGATGCACACGGCATCTCATTTCTAGCCCAACAATCGTATTTACAAAGTTTCAAATATCGTACGTTTCGGTCAATATCTCCCGAATATGGTGATTCTACAAATACACAAGTTCTATACTGAGTTTGCATTTAATCTATTACATATCCAATGTGTAATGGTATTTTATAAATCAATTTTTTAATATTTCATTGTATTCTTTTTGTGAATAACTAAACATAATATCGTTGTTACCATAAATGCTATAAACATCATACAAATTATTGTGATTGCAAGAGATTTTGTTATATATTGATTGTAATTGCATTCAAGTAATCTGAACAGACCTATTTTGCTATAAGATCCAGTTGTTTGATTTGAACTATCGTATGCTTTGCAATCTCTTGAACTATTATTGGTAGTACCAAACCAAATCTATGAAAAAAACTCATTTTTTTTTTCATAAAAAGTGATGCAAAATGTCTGTAGAAAAGAAATATCACATATATAGTGTGTCTACAGAACAACCAGTAGTATACAAGTCGAAAGCGTCGAGTCTTAATCGGGAAATTTATCAAAAAAGAAATGATTTGAAAAAGGCTGTAAAGAAGCGTAACCACGCAAAAATCAAACAGCTCAAGATAAGCATTCGAGAGAAAGAAAAACAAGCCAAACATTTCGATAAACTTTTTAAGAAAAAGTGTAAGAATGGCGATTTCAAGTGTGACTGTCATTATGTAACTTCTCGAGATTTAATAAAATTTGTTGAAACAACGAGATTTGAGTATTCGAAAAAGTGTCCATTTGATCATGGTGAATATATGACAGATAAGGATCAACGCCCCAACACATTTGAAAAATTGGTTTCGAACTCTCCAGTGCCTCAAGAGAAACCCAAATCATATGTCACTATACCACTTGAAGATTTTTCATCTGAACATGTTGTTTCAACAATTGGTCATCATGAAGATAGATAAGACGTTTTTATTATAAATTAACCTACAATGCATGTTCATTACGACAAACAGGACACTTATTCTTCCCATATTCTCCCCAACATTTCACATGAAAAATATGGTAACAGTTTGTCATAACTGCATCGTCTATAGTCTTGATCACATCTAAACATATTGGACAAGTGTCACCAATATTGCTCACCAATTTTGTGTGTCTCTCAGCATCAATTATGAGTTTCAACATCTTTTCACACTCTTTGTACTTATTTTTAACTGCAATATCGTAAGCATTGTGATCAACTTTTGCATGATATTTCAGAAGTGTACTCAAACACTCTTTATTATTCGTATACGCTGCGATAAATATTGGAGTTTTCCCATCCATAAGCTTATTGTTCGGATCTCCTTTTGCTTCCAATAACATCTCCAACATACTGTTATTGGATTTCATTGTTGCTATATATACTGGAGTTGAACGATTGATAGAACTACTTATAATATCGTGATCCTCAACATTATCATATATCTTCTTGAAATTGTTGAAACACTTGTTCAATATAGTCGTTGACACTGGAATAACACTATCCAATAAAGGAATATTAGGATCAGCACCTCCTTCCAATAACAATTTAACAATCTCGCAATTACCTCCAACAACAGCATTGTACAAAGGTGTCAAATTACTCCTTCCAACAGCATTAGCATTAGCTCCAGATTTAATCAATATATCTATTATCTCAGGACTTCCTGCTTCAACTGCTTTATGCAAAGGAGTGCATTTAGACTCATCAAGTAAATCTATATTATCCTTACATATTTCAGCCAATTTCTTCATACACTTCACACTCTTGTATTCCGCTGCAACATGTAGATACCCTTTATCACGTGTTATATCAGCTTTAGCTTCCAAAAGAATATCCATACAATCCACACTATCTTCAACAATTGCCACAGATATCGGATAGTATTTACCTTTCGAAACAGCATCAGGATCTGCACCATGTTTCAATAGCAGTTTCATAACCTGTACACTATTACTCTGAGCAGCCATGTATAGAGGAGTCACATCCAATATGGAAACTTTGTTGACATTCGCTTTTGCATCCAATAACATCTCCGTACATCTTTTACTCCCATTCTGAACAGATATCAAGAGTGGATTTGCACCATCACAGAGTTCAATATTCACATTAGCCTTAGCCTCTATCAATAAATGAACACCGTTGATATTATTGTTCTCAACACACTTATACAAAGCCGTTGCACCATTAGATTCTCTAACTATATCACAATCTGCTTTCATTTCAAGCAAAAGTTTGATAATGTCATTGTTATCCTTCCACGCAGCGATATATAGAGGAGTTCTGCCGTAAACACACTTATTTACATTATCTTTACTCCTCCTAAGTAATAATTCAACAGTGTAATTCTTTCGTTTTGAAATAGCATAAGACAAGAGTGGATCATCTCCGACTTTTGTTTGGTCATTGAGAATTCCATTATTTATCAAAGTTTTTATCAGTTTGTAATCATCAAACAATTTAATCTTGTCCAAATTTATGGTAGTTGTTAACTGATTCATAGTATAATCTATCACTTAACATTTTTTTAAGATAAAAAAATCACTTTTTCCGACATATCAACAGATATTCTATCTATATATGAAATTATATTCTCATAGTTGTTTTTTTGAACTTCACCTGATTGAGTCGAATATATTTTTATTCTGCAATACCCCTACATATTGGACAAACACCCTTATCATCATATTCTTCCCAACAATCCTTATGAAATCCGTGATAACAGTTTGTTACCTCTATATCCTCCCTCTCACTCATATCATCTAAACATATCGGACAATTCTCTCCCACCAATTTTACAACAATAGCTTTCTTCTCTACCTGTTTCAAATCAAACAAAAGCTTGTAACAATCCGAATCTTTAACAGCAACATCTAAAGAACTATACCTTGTATTGTTCTTCCTAAAATCAGGACGCCCTTTACACTCCAACAAAATCTTCAAACAATCAAAATTGTTGAGATATGACGCAATATAAACTGGAGATTCGTCATTGTTTGAAGATTTCATATTTGGATCAGCCTTAGCATCTATTAATATCTTTATGGATTTCGGATTATTCTCAGCAATGGATATGTGTAAAGGCGTCATTCTACCCTTTCCTATATTATCACAAGATGGTTGATTACAGTTTGCACCACTCTTTATCAATAACTTCAAACAATCCATACTGTTCCAAAATATTGACAAGAATATTGGAGACAATCCTATACTATGCCTCAAATTTGGATCACCCCCGTGCAATAACAGACTCTCTAAACAATCAACATCTTTGTTATGAACTGCCTTGGTAACAGGTGTTTTCCAACCACCATTCTTTGTATAGTTTGGATCAGCACTTGCTTCCAACAACATTTTAACAACATCTATATTTCCCTCTTCAACTGCAACGTACAGAGGTGTGTCCCCATCTTCGTTGACAACATTCACATCACATTTCATATTTATCAATACTCCTAAACAATCTAAACTATTATACCATGCTGCCGTAAATAGAGCAGTTGAGCCATCTTCAAGCTTTCTATCAACATCTGCCTTAAAAACTATCAATGCATTGAGACTATCAACGTTATCACACTCTGCAGCTGCAACCAATGGAGTACTCTCACCATCAGATGTACCCAAGTTGGGATCAGCTTTACAGTCCAATAACAATTTAAGTATATCAACTCTGTTTGTATATGCAGAGATGAATACCGAGGTCATTCCTCTACACTCTGTACGAGCATCTAAATTAACTTTTCCATTAATCATAATCTCAATGGCGTCGATTCTATTCTGCATAGTGGCAAGGAAGAGTAATGGCTTACCATCTATGCAGACATTATAGTTCTTCTCTTTCACGTCTTCATCATCCAGAATAGTATCACAAGTTAATTCCATGACCTATAATATAGTATATAGATAGTATTACATGTTTTTAATACCTTTTTATTAAAAAAAATGATAAAAAATAATTTATAATGATTTATAGAGATTATAAATTATGGAACACTTGAAAATTCCAGAAAAACCACTCTACGATTTTCCCAAGGAAGCATTGGATGCAGGAAAAGGATGTCTCGAATTGTACAATAACATCAGAAAGAGAATGGCTTTTCTTGATACAGAGATCAATGAAATAATGGATGATGTAGGAAACATCCATGATGCAGACAACAACGTGCTTGACAACCATCCAAAGATTGTAGAATACAATGAACTTGGGAAAAAGTTACTCGAACTTGAGAATGGTAGTATCTACATTACTCTACACGAAGCATTGAAATGTATGAAGGATCGTTTGAGAACAATTAATGGTCTATATAAACGAATCCATGAGCTTGAGGCACAACTGGAACAATAATCATATATTTTTTTATAAAAAAATCCCTTTTAAAAAAAGGTGCTAACACCCAAAAAGTAAACTAAGTTAACGCGTAGGGGTTTACGGGGAGATGCAATCTCCCCGTTTTTATAAATCAAATGAACTAATCAACAATGTGAAAATAGATAAGAACATGAAACTCTTCGGATTTTTCAAATCTATCTTTCCATATCTATGAATCCAATAACGATATGCTGGTTCTGTACGTCCACCTTTTTCGATTAATATTTTTACAATATTATAAATTACAATCATAGCTGAATCGTTCATAAAATTATCGGCAATTATATGAACAGCCATTTTCAAAGGAGTTGTAGGTTCTGTATTACGCGTATCTCTAATAGGTCTGCCATTACTATACCACAAACGATCGAAAGCTGTGTCATAATCGTCATTATAATAATTGAAATCATCCCCCAAATACTCTCTCTCCTCATCTGTTAAACGCAATTGAGCTGTGAAATTGGGATTGACATTGCTATTTAAATGTTCAACAACACTGTTGTAATCTAACTTCTTAATATCCCTCATCAATTGTTCCCCTTTGGTCAAAACATGTTTATCGTATCGCTGATATCTCAATACATATCCCTCTCTCACACAATGGCTGCATCTTCTAAATCCATCGACTTGTTCACAATGAATATCCCTGAATTTGCGTTTACGAACCTCTCCACATGTGAAACATTCTCGATTAAATAGTAGTTTGTTAGGACATCGTGTCAAATTCTTCTGATAATGACATATATCTTTTTCCATATCAAATTTATACAATTTACCACAATACACACATTTAATATACTTGTTCATGCTAATCAACACAATGCATCTCTTCAAATTGTAACTAAGCCTATAAAATTGAAAATTATAACACTTTAAAAAAATAGTTCTTATATTTTATTATAAAATTATGCCCCTACTTAAAAAGATTAAAGAAGTTGATGGATTGTATTACATTACTGGTCTAAAATTACCAGATAATGTTATAGAAGAACTTGATAAAGAAGAATGGAAACCAGTATCTCCTGACAATCCAGATTCACGATTGATTCAACACTATGGGTACAAATATGGGTACAAATCGTATGATATTAATGAGTTAGCAGAACCCATTCCATCATTTTTAGAACCTTTGCAAAAGAAACTTTCTAAAATTGTTCAATTGAAAAAATTAGCACCAGAATCCTACACATTCAACCAATGTATTGTTAATAATTACAAAGGGAATCAAGGAATTGGTAGACATATCGATGTGAAATCGTATGGTTCGGTGATAGGATGTTACACATTTGGATCAGGTGCAACAATGACTTTCAAACAAGATGACAAAACAGTTGATCTCTATGTTGAACCCAATACATTGTATATAATGTCAGGAGATGCTAGGTATAAATGGACACACGAAATGAGACAGAGATTATCCGATAAAGTTGGTGACAAACGAGTTATGCGTGGTCGCCGAGTGTCTGTGACTTTCCGCAATGTTCCTTGATTTTATTATAAAGTAAAACATCAGGTGCAAATAGTTTTGCAATTCTAGCTCTTGTATTTTCATCAAGTTTACCTCTCGTTTTTTTTGATACATTCTTTCTCTTATATTTATTCTTATCATATTTGTAACCAAAAAAATTTAATAATTCGGGGAGTTTGTCTATTGTTATAATTATATCTACGTTTTTTGACCAATAAACAAGCGTCTTGTAAGGACGAAATCCTCGAATCTGTACATTAGTCATTCTTTTCACTATTTTATTGAGACTAATATTCTTTTTCCTGTAAACACCTCTTAAATTAATAGGCCAATCACTTCGAGGTCTCCGTGCGGTCAGTCTGTAATTCAGTAAACTTTCAAATCTATCAACCGGATCTCTTATAATAGTGAAGGTTATTCCATCTCTTTTGTTCGCTCTATTATGAAATTTATTCTTAATACCTAAATCTTTGAATATTTCTCCGGCATATGTTCCGCCACATTTCGGTGTGTGAATAAAAACAAGCTTTTTTTTCCGCTTCTTTTTCTTTACAGTTTTCCACCACTCCATACTTTACAAAAGATAATATTAACGAAGTTCTATACCCAACTCAACAACTCTCTTCCTAACAGTGTTCTGCAACTCTGTTATCTTCTTTTTGAAATCTGACGGATTCTTCAATGAAGGATCATAAGGTGAATAATCCAATCTATACATCCTAGCCAATTTCTGATGTTTTGGATGGAAAAACTCATCCCTCTTCTCAACATTCGCAATCCAATCCCCACAAACATCTCGAACAATATCGAAGAAATCGTTTTCCTGTAACCAAACAGCCCGATTATCCTTTAATTGCTCCTCATCAATGAAAAATGAAATATCCTGAGATTCAGTTGGTAACTCTGAATAAGTCTGGAATTTATGAAGCCTCCCATCATCGAACTGTGATAAGAATCTCTTATGTGTTGACCACAAATACCTAATGTCTGGTATATCACAACATATACAACACATTCTATCCAAACCCAATCCCATAGCCCAATATCTATTAGGTGCTAAACCATTATTTTCAACAATCTTCTCATGCATTATTCCACATCCCAAAATCTCCATCCATTTATCTCCAAACTTCACCTCATACTCAAATGACGGCTCTGTGAAAGGGAAATAATCATCATTCACTCTGTACTCACAACCAGGAAACAAATATTCCACAAGTCCATCAATAACCCTGAACAACTCTTCCTTAGCATCTCCTACGCCATCAGCAATCTTTCCAACAACTTCCATCTGATGGAAAACTGGATAGTGAGATGAATCTATCTCGTCCTTTCTGTAAACATCTCCAGCAACAATGAAGTCATTATGACCATCTGACAACAACTGATTCTGATGACTCGATGTCTGCGTTCTCAAAACAGTTTCATCATCAACATAGTATGTATCTGATCTACTCCTTGATGGATGACTCTTCGGTATCAACAATTTGTCGAAATTATCCTCAACAGATACATATGGAGACAGATTATCAAAAACTGCGAAATTATAATTTTTTAATCCCTTGAAATAATCAACAACTATTCTCTTGACAATCTCAATTGGATGATTCTTTTGCAAATGAAGGTTTCTTCCAACCTTC
>Ga0180438_10001893_pt1 | contig 35774 bp, 40 predicted proteins | sample SS_ome_12_FD_132455 | JGI IMG/M metagenome (GOLD analysis project Ga0180438, IMG submission 132455) | Hypersaline lake sediment archaeal communities from the Salton Sea, California, USA - SS_3_D_2 metaG | ecosystem: Environmental > Aquatic > Non-marine Saline and Alkaline > Hypersaline >... | reverse complement strand
TAATAGGCGATGTTCAAAGGGTAATAGGCGATGTTCAAAGGGTAATAGGCGATGTTCAAAGGGTAATAGGCGATGTTCAAAGGGTAATAGGCGATGTTCAAAGGGTAATAGGCGATGTTCAAAAGGTAATAGGCGATGTTCAAAAGGTAATAGGCGATGTTCAAAAGGTAATAGGCGATGTTCAAAGTTACAAACTGTAGGTTTTGTCAATCCTGATTTTCCCAAATAAGAAATTTTTTTCACTAGAAATCTGAATATCCTTATAATCCGCTGATATTATTGAACAATCTTGGGACCGTGTTACAAACTGTAGGTTTTGTCAATCCTGATTTTCCCAAATAAGAAATTTTTTTCACTATAATACAGTGTGCAATCTGATTTGAAGAAAAAACCAGGGGACCAGTCCTATATTTCGTAATACGATAAAAAGAAACGCAAAAATAAATCCATCCCCTGGGGTTTGTAACGGTCCAGGGGATGAACACCCAGAATCGAGGGAAAACGATCATGAGTCATTAAATGTTAACATTTTGTCAAGCTTGCATCAATAAAACAAAAAGGTTATACAATAAATATGGGCTATTACAGACAAAAGACAAAAAATAAGTTTGACGAAAAGTCAACAAAAGGTGTTGACGAAGAATCAAAAAAAAATGTTGACGAAAAATCAACATCCAAAAGAGGAAGACCCACAAAATTTGATGATCTGTTTTTAACGCGTGCTTTAATGATGGCAAGGTTTGGTTTTACCGATAAAGAGATTGCTGAAAAACTTGGAGTTGGTTACAGAACTTTTCAGCGCTACAAAGCGGAAAAAGAAGATTTTTGGCGAGTCTTAAAGGAATGTACTAGCGATGTTGATTTAGTTTTAGAGTCATGCCTCTGTCAAAAAGCGCATGGATATATGATAGATGAAATTACTCATTGTGATAAAAATGGTACAAAGATTGTACGAAAACATATTCAACCTGATACTACTGCATTAATTTTTTGGCTCAAAAACAGACAACCAGCAACCTGGCGAGACGTCAAATCTGTGCACGTTAACGATGTAACCGAAAGGCCGATCAATATTGTCGTTGAAGAGATAACAAACGAAGGTGTTAAAAAGGGCACTATTGATGGTCAACAGATTAAAGCTTAATAAAAAACAATTTTTAGCATTTAAATATTTAAATGATAAAACCACTAATTCTGTTTTATACGGAGGCGGAGCCGGTGGAGGGAAAAGCTGGTTAGGATGTGCATGGATTATACTTAGTTCATTGTGGTATCCTGGCACAGTCTCTTTAATTGGAAGATCAAAACTAAAAACGCTTAAATCAACAACGCTGGTTACATTTTACAAAGTAGCAAAGTCTTTAGGGCTACAGGCTAACGTTGATTTTATTTACAATGATTCCAATCACAAAACATATCCTATGTCAGTTTTGTTTTTTAACGATTCGGTTGTTTGGTTAAAAGATCTTTTTCTTTACGCGCAAGACCCTGAGTTTGATGATCTTGGCTCATTGGAGCTAACACGTGTATTTATCGATGAAGCAAACCAAGTCACAGTCAAGGCACGTAACATTGTTTTTTCACGCATTAGGGAGAAGCTAACAGAAAACAATCTAACACAAAAAATGTTACTCACCTGCAACCCTGCAAAAAATTGGACTTACGCGGATTATTACAAACCCCATAAAGAAGGTTTGCTCGCTGAAAATAAAAAGTTTGTTTCTGCGCTTGTAGGGGACAATCCGTTTATTGATCCGAATTACGAAAAAGGTCTCAAGCAGTTATCATTAAATGAACAACAAAGATTATTGTTTGGCAATTGGGATTACGACGATGATCCCTCCCGGCTGATTGACTTTGATAAAATTGCTGACATCTTTACTAACACACACATAAAAGACGGAGAAAGATTTATCAGTGCTGACATTGCGCTTCATGGCTCAGATCAATTTGTTGTTGTTGTTTGGTCTGGCATGAAGATACTGAAAATAATCACATTAAAAAAATGCGAAGCAAAAGAGGTTGAAGATCTTCTCAAAAAAACATCAGAGGAATATTCGGTACCAAGATCTAACATCGTTTATGATGCCGATGGCCTTGGTGCATATCTGAGATCTTATCTGGCTGGTGCTGAGCCGTTTGTAAACGGGTCAAGACCACTTGAGGTTGATAAACAAATCCCTAATTTTCAAAACCTAAAAACACAGTGTTATTTTCGTCTTGCTGAAATAATTAAAAATGCGGGGCTATATATCTCGTCTTGTACCCCAGAGCAAAGAGATTGCATCATTGAAGAGTTGTCTTTTGTAAAACAGCGCAACATTGACAGAGATGGCAAGCTTCAAATTTTGCCAAAGGAGTTTGTCAAAGAGCAGATTGGTAGATCTCCCGACTACTCGGATGCTCTAATGATGCGTATGTTTTTTGAGATAAAACGATCTAAATATCTCGATCCCATTGGCGAAACAACCAGAGATCGTCTCGTTAATGCTCCTGGATATTTTGGCAAAAACGAATATGGGATAGCAGATCGCTATTGATTTTAATGTTGACAAATTGTTAATAAATAGTTTGCTTAATTGTTAAATAGTAGTAGGATCGATATAGTACCATGAAAGGATTTTACCATGCGTAGAATTTTCGAATTATTGGCACCAAGGCGATTAGATGACACCAGAGTTATCACACTAAAGGACATCGAGCAAGTTGTCGAATCGTCAAGCGCGAAATCAAAATACCCTGTTTCGATCGGCCATATGGCGGCTATGGGGTTTCCTACCGATACCGAGCCTGCAGCAGGAAACGTGACAAATCTTAGGGTTTCAGACGACGGGATTTTACTCGGTGATGTGGAGCTAACAGAATCAACTGAGCAGGATTACAAGGCAGGCAAATACATTTCTTGGTCTGCGGGTATTCATCGATATTCGGAGGAAGACGAAAACGGAAACGTAAAGTACACCCCCTGGACATTTGGACATCTTGCTTTATTGGGAGCAAAAGAAGCGGCATTTAAAGACTTACTAGAATTAGACTCAGAAGATTTTGCGGTAAGTGGATATGCTTCCGTCAATACAAAATGGACTAACGGGGCATTTTTATTTATTGATGACAAAAACAAAAACAAAGAGATGGTTTGTTTTTCAGTATCGGAAAACAACGCTGTTAGAGATTCTCTTCAAGATAAAAAACAGGAAAGCAAAAAAGAAAAAGAGGTTTTGGTTTACGAAAAAAGTAAGCCAAAAGAAACAAACAAACAAAAGGAAAAACAGATGGAAGAACTTGAACTTTTACAGAAAGAAAACCAAGAACTTATCAATAAGGTCAAGTTAATGGAGGAAGAAAAGCGCAACCAAAAGATCAAAAGCTTTGCCTCCATTGTCAATGGGTCTATTGATAAGATGAAAAAAATTGGTGTTGCATCTGATCTGGTTGCTAAGTTCAGCAATCAGATTAATACATCTCTGGAATCGTTTGTTGATAGCGATATTGACTTATCGATTTTTAGCATCATGGATGAAATTCTCAACGATGCAAAGCCAAAAATTAAACCAGGCCAAATCCATGTGGTCGATTCAGGTGATGATGTTGTCAGTGATAACATCAGTGCTGCATCTGCAGTCAATGCGATCATGAAATAAGGAGCAAGCAAGATGACAGATTTTGTTACTAAAAGGGCCCTGGGTAGCGAGACAACGAACTATGCCTTGTTTGTTGCCGATACTTACCTAGAAGAAGATTCAATTCTGAATAACAATGCAGGGACCTATTCGCCTGCAGTTGGTGACGTTTTGTGTTATGACACTGGCGACAGTGACAAGCACAAGCGCTATGACGCTGCAATAGGAACCGTTGTTATTCTTGGCATTGTGTCGGCTATCACTGTTGATCAAACGACACCCACAGCGGTTGAAGCGATTAAGTTTGCTACTAATGCAACGGTTCGTTATGCATCTCTGGGGACGGATAACGTTGACACGGCACCAGAAAAACTTGCCCTGCAAAATGCTTTAAGGGCTAAAAACATCAATACGGAGGACTAGAATGTATACAAATACCATAGACTCTGCCCTGAGCATCAGACCTGAGCTGGTTGTTCAGGTGTTGCAGACAATCCCGCCATTGGAAATGGAGATCACTGATAACGTTTTTAAAAACAAAAAAACAATTTACAGTGATACGTGCACAAAAGCCCAGGTTGATCAAATCATCCAAGCCGTGCCCTATGTAATGCCAGGTTCAGATCCACCGGCGATCACTGGTTATACAAAAACATACGAAGCCCTAACTGTTCCCCCGATGGAAGCTAGTCAAAGAGTTACGTCAAATGAGATCAAACGCGTATCTCAACTCAATGGACAAGATTACAATGCTTGGCTAGCTGAAAAGATGACACATGTAAAACGCACTCTTCAATACAATCTTGAATGGTACGCAAGGCATTTTTTAGTAAATGGATCTCAAAACTACAAAATGCTTGTCAATAACAACTGGCACAACTCTGTGTATTCCCTTGGTTCATTCGCAACGGTTACAGCCCCGAACACCAAGTTTGATGATACAGGGGCAACGTTAACCGGTGTGATGAATCATCTCGATACAATGTACAAGAAAAACAATGATCTTGGCTGGTTCATGGACAAAAATTCGATCATCACATATTGTAGGACAGAGGTTTTTTCTGCAATCTTGAACCTGATGAATTCGTATCATACCACCAATGTGATCGGTGTTGAGCGGGTTGACATTGATACAATCAGGCTTTCTGGTTATCTCCTTAAGCGCTTTGATGGAACAAGGAAAGATCCTGAGACTCAAGCCAATGGAGCGAGCATCACCGCAAAACGTATGTTGATGATCGATGTTGGAGCCGGTGCACCTCACACGATGGTTAACCTTGAGCTTGACAACCTGAACGCTGTTGGTGGTCAACGTCATGTATTGGTTGATGTGTACCAAGATCCACGTGGTAACTGGGTTGATATAACTGTTAGTTGGAGACCGCTTGGTTTATTGATCCCCCCTGCAGTTGTTGACTCTGGCGATTGCTTACTATAGGCGGTCATCATGCCACATTACAAAGTGCTTTTGGCAGCTAAGGGAACCAAAGAGGTTATTCGTTTTGATCATATTATGGTTGAGAGACCAGACATGATTGGAAAATACATAGGCAATGATCTTTATGACATCGTTGATGTTATCGATATTGATGGCGGTAAAAGTGTATTGACAAAGGGCAAGGATAAAAAATTTAAAAAAGACGAAGTGGCCAAACAAGAGAAAACAGAGAAAGATAACGACGATACACAACCGACAAAAAAGATCAAAAAAAGGTCAAAGGGTAAGTAATGGCAATAACAGCAAGTGACATTTTAGATTACATACTAGCAAATAAGTTGCATGTAGAAGACGGTGAATATCTACTACAGGAAAAAGTTGACTCGATGGGTATTGACGCTGTTGAGAGTGCTAGGGTTTGGATTTGGGGAAGGTTTTTACATGCTGCAGAAACGGATCAGTTTGAAGCTATGACCCTTGCTATATTGAGTAATCTAGATTCAGGCGACATGGTATCTTTGGCGACTATCAGGGCAGCTTTAGAGACTGCAGGTGTTTCAGACGTAGCCCAGACGGTTATGATTTTTGATGTATGGTGTCAACTTGCTGTATCGAACATTTGGCAAGCGGCTAAAATTCACAAAGAAGGGATGTATTCCAAGACGGAAGCTCAAGAGATGATAGATGCGATCATCGGACTTGATGCTTATTCGAGTATTACAGGGACAGGCTCAGGATCGGGATCTAGTGGTAGGGAGTTATTGGGTGAGCCTGTTATTGTAACGGACAATTACACAAAAAAAGAAATAAGCATAGAATGCGAGGGATTTGATCCACCATGGTCAGAGGAAGATGAGGTATTTGAAGGTGTTTGGGGGTCCGAATAATGGCAACAGTTGAATCTAAATTTATAGGATTTGATCCCAGTGATGAATTTGCAAAATGGATTGATCGGTTATCTCAGAGATCTGAGATGAAAAAAGTTTTGGATGCCTTAGGAAAAGGAGGTGTTACTGAATCTGTCAAATTCATTATGCAAAAAAAAGTGGAACCGCCATTGAAAGATTCAACAGTTGAAAGGCGTAGAAAAAAATCAAACGTTCCGCTTTTTGATACTGGTGTAGGTGCTCGCCAAATAGCGCATGACGTTAGTGTCGTTGATCTAAATACACGAGTGGGTGTTCCTGATGGATACATGGCGTATCATCAAGAAGGCAGGGTTCCCAATGCTCCGAAGCGTGAGTTTTTGCAGTTACCAGATGATGACATGATCGAAAAGACGATCATGTTTTACTTGGAGAAATAAAATATGGGACAGGTTTTAACAAAACCAATAAGGAAAAAAAAGAAAATTGTAAAAGAGTCCAGACCAGGGCTTTACAGGGTTTACAGCGAACCACAGAAAAAAGAAGGTAGCAAAAAAGTCTCAGTGATTAGGGACGAGATTGTTGCAAAGTCCAAACAAGATGCTCTTGATCAGTTTTCCGAAAAGCACAAGCTTGTTGCAAAGCAAGCTTTTCTCGTCAGAAAACAAACAACAAAACCGTCAGATGTAAAAAAGAAGACAGAGGAAAAAAAACCTGAAAACAAAAAGGATAGTAAGTAACAATGGATCTCTTGAAGCAACTTGCTAAAGCAATACAAGATAGAACGGGAGTTAGATCCGAAGCTGATCCGAGCACATCTAATATTCCTGACTCTCATTTTATTGTGTCTGCAAGTGCTTTTTGGCTTGAGCCGGATGGAACGCAAAGGGATGAAGGCTATTCATTTACTGAAAATGGGCCGCCTATCCTTGGTTTTAAGATGGCATTACCGATCAACGTTGTTTGGACCTGGACTGGCAATGGTGAGGCTTTCAGGGCAAGGGTTATTTATCAGACTGCAGAGAACGCAAAAAGTTTTCAAGAGCCTTTTAGGTTTTACGGTCAAATGATGAAGGTTCCCCCCGGTGAAGCTTACGATAAGATGGCAGCAAAGATCTCTGATTTTGATGATGTCAACATTGATGGAGTACAGGGACTCACTTACATTGTTTTGTTACAACGCAATGTTACTAATGATATTGTTTTTGCAAAACAAGATGATGGTAAATTTTTGGTTGAACAGGCTTTTTCTGGTCATATTTACACAGAAGACGGTCAAAGGAGTAAACAGTCATGACATTGGTTAGTTATGGCGTTAATGTCTATCAAGGGCCGACAAAGGGGCAACCACCTTTGCAGGTTGATAGCGAAATTCCCGCTATCATAGGAGCGTTTCCTTGTGATGATGGGGCCGGTTATGAGATCGGCAAACCATTGGAATGGTACGCGTGCACAAGCTGGGAAGATTTTCAAAACCAATACGGTGATATAGCTGTATGGGGTACAGGCAATCTTGATCGGTCCGATGGATGGAACGCATATAAATCGATAGAGAGAATTATGTACGGATTCGGGATCTATCCCGTGCTAATTTATAATGTATTAGATCCCTCAACAAATGTGACATCAGTTGTCGACGAATCAAAAACTTTTGTATCTGGTACTGATTACGTGACATTGACAAACAAATATATTTTGATGTCAACGATTGTTGTTACGGATGATCCGATGACAACAACATACGTTCTCGGAACAGACTACACATTGACCCGTAATACAACAACTGGTCTTGTTGAAGTTTATCGAATTGCCACCGGTGGTATTGGTGCAACCGATGACATTTTAGTTGACTACGATTATTGTGATCCAACATCGATCACAATGGCCCAGGTTACTGCAGCAATCCAAGGCGTTGATGATATTGTCACATCTGTTGGCTTTTCATATCTGCCAGGTTGGTTACATGTTCCTTATTGGTCTATGAAAGATTACAATAGTATTCTTTACGCGACAGTAAGAACGGACATGCTTGCCATGGCCGATAATCTAAACAGTGTGTTTATGCTTCGCTTTGTCTACGATCTTGATGAAAGCGCATTTGCTACCAGTGGAGACCTCCAAGATCTTTATGACGAGAAAACGATCTTGTCTGAATTTGGCAGGGCCATTGCCGCTTCAGGGACCTATGGCGCGACAACTGAACAGTTAGGATCTGACTGGTACATAGGCATGCAATCGGATGAAGTACAACTCAATGGTTATCCAGGTGTGTCTTGTTCGAATAGACCGCTGACAGGTTTCACACCGGATAACAAGCTGTCATTTCCGACTCAATCAAATGCAGTCAGGGACAAAGGGATCATATGTTCAATCCTTGATACTGCAGATCGTGGTTGGTGTTTATGGGGTACCTGGACAAGCTATTTTAACGGAACAGCAACAGACCTAGCACTTGATTCGACAAATCAAAACGATGTTATTGTTTATCTAAACAAATCCATTATTCGTGACCTGTGGGTAAAAGCACAAGATCGTAATTTTAACAAATACACGATCTTTGCCTACGTGGACAGCATGAACACGCTAGGAAAACAACTGGTTTCAAGGGGTCAGATGATTGGCTTTGAGATTGAATTTAGAGAGGAAGACAATCCAGATCTTTCGACGATGATCAAGCTCAGGCTTTACATACTGGCACCCGAGCCACAGAAAAGAACAGACGTTGAGATACAAGTTGATCTAACTTATTTCAACACTCTGTTTGGTTAGGAGGAAAAAAATGCCAGTTGCAGATCAATTAATTAAAGCGTTTCAGGTCTCTAAATTTCAGTGTTATTTTGACGGTGATCCACAACCATATGTTGCACAGGTAACATTACCAGCAATCAACAATGCTATCGAGACCTTTAACAACACAAGCACCGGGGGACCTGTCGAGGTTGCAGACCCTTGGAGAGCTGCTCCAGATGGGGACGGCGAGATCACTTTTGAAGCTGATAGCGCAACAATTCTACCTAAGATTATGGACGCATCCAAAATTGTCCAACTAAATCTTGCCATGGCTCAGAACAACTTAAACCCACAACTTGGTCAGTTTTTGCCCATACCGATCAACTACAAAATTGGTGCTCAGTTTTGGGGCCCAGGCCTGGGGACGATTGGGCTAAGTGTTAAACGAGAGATCACCGCAAAGTTCAAATTGTTTACACTTGTAATGGAGGTAAACCTTGTCAAGGTAATCAATTATGATTTTGTAAATGGTCAGTACGAAACGGACGCGGCAAGTTTGACCGCTGCATTAACAAACATTTTTGGATAAAAAAAATCCTAAGAATCGAGGGAAAAAAAATGAGTGAAAAAGAAAACGAAAAGAAACAAACGATAAAAGAAAAAATTTTAGGTGCAAAAGAGCAAGCAAAAGAGTATGAGCCACAGATTGAAGAGATCGAGGCAATGTCGAAAGATCTTGGTTATGACATTGGTTATGATCAGGACTTTGCTCGACAAACACCAAAGAAAGAAGGGTTGCCAAAGGTGGAGCTGACAAGACCGTCAACGGTAGGGGATGGCATACGAGCGGAATTGATGGCTAGGAGACATTTTGGCATAGGGGTTGATGAACCCGTCCCTGATTTTGCTCTGATGCTTGCTAAGATCTCTATGCTGGTTAAATTTGATGGTAAGCTTTTACCATTGCCAGAGATTGAAAAAATAGACCCAGATTTTTTATTTCAATTGTCGCTAGTTTACGCGAGACATCTAGCGGCTTAGAGGATTGGGTTTTGACAGATATTACAGAGGATAAGGTAATTGAGATACACGCCTATTTATGGGCCAATGGTTTGCCGTTATCCTACGATGATGTCATGTGTTTTAAGGAGACTTATTTTTGGAAACTGTATAATCAATATGTAGATGAGTTAAAAAGTAGGAGCTGATATGCCTGGTCATAAAAGACTTTCTTTTGAGCAAATTGGATACAACGAAGATTCAAGGCGTACAAGGACTAAAAAGGGAGTACTAAGGGAAATAACAACACCACAATTTTCAATTCCTATGTCTACGGAAGGGACGCTTTTACATTTACGAGTTGATAGACAAGACATAACTAACGCGGTAAAAAACAGGAACGATATTGTTGACACCATTGAGATATATAAAAACGCTGTTGTTTTAACTAAAGCTTTTCCAACTTATTCCCTTGATTACTCTTTTATTAAACAATCAATTTACATAAATTATTTAGGCGATCAATCTGAGAAAGTTGAGCCAGGGGTTTATCAATGACAAATATATTTAGTCTAGATTTTACCGAAATGTTTGAGCATATGATCGGTGTTTATGAAGATATTTCTGGTTATACCATTGAACGTCAGGATGCTGAGAGGTTGATGTTTCAGATCTTCTCTGAGGAAATATATTACTGGGGATCTGGCTGGGTGTCGGCAAGTCAACAAAACTTCTTAAGCGGTATGACGGATGATCAGATTGACGAATACGGCGAATTTACAGATACAGAAAGGCTTGCCTCGACGCCTGCGTCTTTTGTTGTTAGATTTGAGTTTTATGAGCCACTAGTCACGGCCCTGATATTGTATGAAAACACAACCGTTCCAGGAACAAACGAAAACGGAACATATACATTTAAGATAACAGAAGACACCTATGTTGACGCTGGTCTTGACCATTATGATATTGAAATGTTTGAGTTTATTGATTCAACAACAAACAGTGGAGCAAGTGCAAATAATATTGAAATAGGAAACATTACAGCATTAGATACTGACTCCGAAGCATTGTACGAAAATAATATTATCGAGACTGTTTCTAACATAACAGAAAGCTCCGGTGGTGTCGACTCTGAGAGTGATGAAAATTATATTGAGAGGCTTAGGCTTGCTCCTAGTAAATTCTCAACCGGGGGAGCCTATGACGCTTACCGTTATTGGGCAAGGCGAGCGAGCGCAAACATTGCAGATGTTGGTTTAGTAAAAGTTGGATGGAATATTAATCTTTATATATTGCCGCAAAACTATGACGGTGCTTATGATATTGAATTAATTGGAGATGAAAATTCACAGCTAGATAATTTGTCCCTAACTGGGTTAACAATAGATGAGCCCCAATTTGGAACAACTGGCAATACTGATAATGGTGTTCTTTATTGGAATCTAACTGACACCGGGGGAACAAGGACTTTTTCTATTTATTCGGATAGCGCTAAGACAACCCTGGTTGCTCAGTATACCGGCTCGGATGGATTAGGGGTTACAGTTGCAGAGCAAGGTGGATCTGGGCTATCTGGTACTGTTGATCTTGCTTATACAGCGGATGATACAGATTCTTCAAATAGAATCAATTCAGCTATGCAAAGTGTAGGAGCTGTTCAGTTAGTAATGTATCCTGAAACAGGTTACTCAAAAATAAGACCATTAAATGATATTGTTAAATCAAATCTTATTTCTGATGTTTCTTTTACAATTTCAGGCATAGATATTGTGATTGATACTAACAATATTGAAACGGTAAAAAACAAAACTTTGCAAGCTGTTGACATTTTTATTGTGTCTCTAAAAAACAAAGCTGGTAAAGATGTTGTTAGGTCTCAGTTAGAAGGGATAATATCATCTATTGAAGGTGTTAAACAAGTAGTTGTTGAGCTTAACAGCAGTTCAGGCATAGCAAAAATATCAATAGCTAATTCGGAGGTTGCTTTTGGATCTTTTTCTAGCAGTAACCTGACGATAACGGTTGAGCTATGACGGAAAGTGTATCTAGATTTTTTAAATGGTCTGATGATAGCGGTAATTTTGCGACCAGCAATCTTTCTGTTCAGGGGTTCATTGCTGCAATTGATTACATGATATATGATACAAGCTACACGAAACAAGATCTTTCTGTTTTAACACATATCCCTTTGAATGATTTATTGTTGCGCGTACCAATATTTAAAGGCATCAAATACAATCTTTATAGAGAAAATGTTCTTGACGAACTTGCTGAACAATTCAATGTGTTAGGCTGGCAGTATGCTGGTAAGTACAACATAACTACCACAGTCCAAGATAGAAAAAATGATTTTTTAAAAGTGTCAGGTGATATACTTAGACATGCTGGGACAGCATACGCTATCTATATGATAATGACACAATTTGGTTATACCAATGTAATTGTTCATGAAAATTGGGATGTTGGTATTTTGTATGATGGCGTTTTTGATTATGACGGAAAAGCCATTTACAGTGGTAGTTTAGATAATCAGCTTTTTGTTGTTGAGTTTACATCCGATCATGACATTGACTCTGATGAACAAGATGCAATAGTTGACCTGATTAATTCTTACAAAAAATATAGGATTGAGCTTTATGCTCTAATCATTCACGAGCCGTCAAACCCCGGTGGAAGGACCGAGGTTATTTGGCCATAGGAGTTTTATTATGTGGGATCCTAATGACTGGATTACAGATTTTGCAACAGCATACAGAACGATTAAGGTGCCTGAAACAACCGATCCCGTTCTAGGGCTTGATGAACCTGTAGGGGCAATTTTATTTTCTGCTCTGCCTGATTATTCTGGATCTCAATTTGCAAACATGGCCAACAATTCACTTTACAACGAGTTGCGTTTTATTGATGACAACGTTACTTTAACTGTTGGCAATGAGACGCAATTGATTGCAGCTAAAGACTGGTTGTCTAGGCGTACCGTCTTGATTGGAGGGGTAGGAATAACGGTCAACATAACTGCAAGTTTTTCGTCAGATGAATGGCCGATTGTTTTTAGCGGTATCGTTGGAGACGGTTATATTTATATAAATGGCAACGGCTATAGTTTAACAAATACTGACAATACTAGATTCTTTTATTTTGACAGGTGTATGGTTGAGGCGCAAGTCTATGATGTTGACTTAACAAACACTGATGCCCTTGGTGCAACATACATTGAAGCTGTTGACTGTTTTTATGTTAGGTTTGTAGCTGTGACTTTTAAAGAACCTACTGCAGCAAGTTACGGAATAAAACTTCAAAATGTTTTTAATTCATCAATTTCTGGATGTTCATTTGAAGACGATTTCATATCATTTTTAGAGATGATCAACTCATTTTGTTCTGTTAACGCTTCGTCAGATTTCGGATCGATACCAACAACGCAACCTATTAAAATATCTTATGGTAGCGTGTTGCACTTCGATAAACTAGATGTTTCTCTTACTGGCCAAAGTTTAACTTCGCCTGTTTATGTTGGTGTTGTTCGGGATGATTCATCACGTGTTCATTGTGTTGCCTACGGAACAAGTGGTGTTGTTACATTTACCGGGTCTGATCCTACCGCTGTTTCTGCAGACATACAAAGATTCTTAGACTTTATGCCAAAAGAATTAAACACTGACGTTACACTGGTTTTACCTGCAATTACCATCAATGCATATCCTTTGACCGTTGAAGGTTTTTATGGAACAGGGACGCTTAAAATAAAAGGTGCAACGTCATATACATCAAAAAATCTCAGCTTAACAACTATTATTTCAACAGACGACGATGATTCAGCGGTTGAGATTAAACACTGTAGGTGTAAAGTTGTTTTGGATAACTTAAAACTTAACCGAAGTGATTCAGGTGCAACAGTTGGATCTTTAGCATATATACTTGATTCCAGAAATGTTCTTTGCAATGTTCTTTATGCAGTCTCGGCCAATTACAATTCAAATGGATGGCTTGCACAAGAGAGCCAGTTTGTGATGATACACGAGTGTTATTGTGGTAAGACTGACAATGGGATTGTTGCCACTGATGCTAGTTATGTTGTTGCACTAGATAACGTAGAGGAAAATAGCGGGTCTTCTCTGTGGCCAGCTCAGTATGGAAACTATGCAACCAATGGATCAATTATCAGAATGACAACCGGGGCTTCTAATCAGATAAATGGTGCTTCAGGGAGTGCAACATCAGACAATGGTGGAGATACGCACGCAAGCTGATGATTACTAATAGAATACTACCATGTGAATTACTTTCCTACTCTGTTGACGGGTATGCAACTGTAAAACTTCCACAATATGAGGGAGATATTAGAGATCTTACAATTGAAGAGGTTGTTCCAGTTAACACAAATTCACTATCTCAATTTAACCCTAAGATTGGTGACAAAGTTCTTGTGTGTTTTGATCATTTTGGAGATTCTTATCTACTTGGTTCTCTTCATTGTCAACAACAACCATTTACTGAACCACTTTTACCAGATCAAAATCAAGTTGTTGCAAATGATAATATTTCTTTAAAACAAACAGCCCTAGGACAATTTGGTGTAACGAAAAACAATATTGTTCCAGTACCTCCATTTACAAATAACGAATTACTCGATATTATTTTAACCTGGATGAATCTTGTTAATACTTCCACGTGTCCCCCAGGTAGTCCGTTAAGCAACTCTGTAAATATGGTTTTACTTTATACCTTATTGTTACAGTTTAAGGTACCATAATGGCAAAAAACTTTCAGGCATGGGTTGAGCTGGGGTTAAGAGATAATCTCACCGGTCAGTTATCAAATGTTCGCAAGAATGCAGCTATGTCAGCGATCAGAGTATCGACGGCATGGAAGACAAACATGGCTGCAGTTGTTGTGGATTACAAAAAAGCCATGGCGTCAATTCAATCTGGTCAAAAGTTGATGCAATCGGGGATGATGACTATGGCGAAAGGGGTTGCTGTTGCTGCTCCGCTTGCTTTGGCGGCCAAACATGCCGCAAAGTTTGAAACCGGTATGGCTGAGATCGCAACACTGACAGATAAGTCAGTGAATGAGATAATCACATCATTCGGCCCAGTTGTCGAGGCAACACAAACAAGCTTTGGCAAAAAACAACAGGATGTTATCAAGGCGTTGTATGATGGTTTTTCAGCCGGTGTTCCTCAAACAAAACAAGCAGCAAAGGAGTATCTTGACGCTGTTGGTCAGATGGCAGTAGGGGGAAAAGCTGATCTAAGTGTTGCTGCAGATGCCATGACAACAGTCATGAACGCATACAAGGCACAAGGGATCACTTATGCTCAAGTCTCTGATCAAATGTTTACAGCGGTAAGAGAGGGCAAGACAACACTATCAGAGCTAGCACAAAATATTGGTCAGGTTGCTGCCCCTGCAGCCGAGGCAGGGGTATCATTTGCCGATCTGATGTCTGTTACTGCAGGGTTAACCGCATCTATCGGCAAGACACCCGAATCAATGACCGCCATTAGAGCCGTAATGACTGGCTTGATGAAGCCAGCTCAAGCAACAGCGAAAGTTTTTAAACGCCTTGGTATCGAGGTTAATAAAGAGAGTTTGCAGAATAAGGGCCTTGTTGGAACATTTGATGATATTACGTCGTCAATCAACAACTACACAAAAAGCGAAAATGAACGATTAGAGATTTTGGGTGAACTTTTTCCAAATGTTAGGGCCGATCTTGGAGCAAAGATTCTTGCAGGGGCAGCGAACGAAAAGGTCAAAAAGACAATTGATGCCATGGCAAAATCACAAGGCAACGCCAGGGTTGCTTTTGAAAAAATGGCAGGAACGACCGAGCAGCAATATAATGTTGCTATGGCTGAGGCATCAGTTGCTTGGAAAAATTTTGGCACAACAATGCTGCCTATTGTCAGGGATCTTTTAAAAGAGCTAACACCAGTAATAAAAAGTACATCATCATGGATCAAGGCAAACAAGGATACTGTTGCAACGTTAGCAAAAATAATAGGGATAACCGGTGGGGTTATAGTTGCATTGGGAGCAATGAAAATTGCTTTTGGTTTTAGTAAAATTGTTTGGGGATTGGTCAGGGCCGTTAAAGCGTTGTTTCTTGTCTTTAAAGCAAACCCTTTAGCAATCATAATTGCTGGTTTTGTTGCATGGGGATCTGTAATAAAAACGGTTTATGATAATTGGAATTTTTTAAAGGAAAGCAATTGGGATGATGTTGGTAAAGCATTTAAGTTGATGTGGGAAGACATTCTTGGGACGGTCAGAGGTGTTTATAATACCATCGCAAAAATAATGGGGTGGGATGAATGGAAAGCACCTAAAACCATTGGAATAGAAACAGAGGTAAGTCAGGGCAAAAAATCAAAAGAGCTTGGCACTGGCACACAACCGAAGCAAAAAAGTTTACCTGTTGGTCCAGTGACTAAAATTGACCCTAGGAAAGATGCTCCGGTTAGTAAGACATCTAATATCAACACTAAGGTTGATTTGAACATAAATATCAACGGAAACGCTCCACCGAAAATTGGAGAAGACATTAAACAAAAAGTAAAAGAGGTTATGGACGAAGTGCACAAAAAATCGCAAATGCGATCTTTAGCAGGAGCCGCATAAATGGCAACTTTAAAACAATGGGGATCTTTGGGTAACGTTGTCTTTGAATTTCAGTCAAGCCCAGTATACGGTTCTTACTCAGAGTCCAGATCGGCCCTGTATACCGATCAGAGACTACTTTTGACAAAGACGCCCATAGGTACCTTTTCAGGCCAAAAGCCTAAGAGGCAGGCTGCCGGATTGGATCTGGTGACTGTTTCGTTTGACTGCAAGATCTCAGCGTTGATTCTTACCACAATTGATCTACAACTCTGGGAAAAAGTGCTTTTAACCGGGGGACTCGGTGGTCCAATTGCTGGCGATCAGTTCGGCAAATTGAAAAAGGACGAAAGGTTTTACACTGATGTCCCTGCCTTTATCGAGTCACTTGACGATCTGTTAGATTCTCAGGCACCTGCCAGGTTTCATGTTGGAGAAAAATACCGTGGTAAGTTTACCCTGGATAATTTAGATAAGACCGTTTTTCATTACCCGAATGGCGAAATAAAACAAGCAGAGCTGTCACTTAAGCTTGTAGAATGGATTGACTGAAATGGCTGTCGCTGATTATTGGGTCAGGTTGTATCCTAGGGAAATCGATCTTGCAGATGATGTTTATCGTCTTGATTCTGTTGAGACCAATATAAGAGTTGTCAACGTATCGATCAACACCACTAGTATTGAATACATTCAAAATGATGAGGCATTTTTTGGGAGCTTTATTTTAAATCACGATCTTCTAGCTCCTAACTGGTCTGTGACTGACACATGGGGGCCTGGGGGATCAAAAGCATTTATTAGGGGTGACTCTTACAAAAACTTTTTATTTGTGTGTACTGGTGGATCTGTTATGTCGTTCTTGATTTCAGACGGCGACATAACGGCAATACAAGAAAAGACAGCTCCAACAAGTGCAACTGACTGCGCTTATTACAATGGATACTTGCTTGTTTGTGATGATGTTTACATTAGAAGTTACAGGGTAGAGTCTGATGGAAAACTTAATCAGGTTGATAGTCTTGAATTTGTATCTTCGTTTGTTTGTATTCATGTTAATTCTGATTTTGTTTATGCTGGTGATTCCAACGGATATGTTAGGGTTATTTCATTAGACGACGATGGTCAACTGAATTGGGTTAGTTCAGATCTAGTCAATTCTGATATAACTGACATAGTTAGTGATTCTCAAGGATATGTTTTTGTTGCTGGTTATAATCTAACTGGTGCAAAGCTAAAAACATATTCTGTTGATGAATCTGGTGATCTCGAATTAGTAGATCAAAGTTCATACCTCGGTACTGAAACAGGGGGTTTAGCGATAGATAACTATTTGGTCTATATGGCCAACATTGGATCTGGTTTGAGGGTTTTTCAGCACACAAATGGAAATCTATCTTCACCGCTAACTATAACCCCCGGTAATCCTGTTTATGCTGTTAGCAACTGGGAGTACTACACATATGTTTCCTTGGGTGCAAATGGTGTGGTGATCTATTACATAGAAGAGCTAGCTTCAATGGATTACAAGTTGCTTAAAACTTTATCAGCAATAGATAGCGACTGGATAACTATTGTACAAAATAAAGCACTTGCTTCTGACACATCAGGTTTTAAGTTGCAATTGATCGAATTATCTAACTCTCCATATGTCGATACAACTGTTACTTTTCAGCCAATAGAAGCAGGAGTATATGATGAGGAGGTAACATATCATTTAAGTACAGCCCAATCTACAGCTTTACTGAGTTGTGAAGCAACATGTATTGCCAGAGTTGAAACATTAATAAATCCTGCAAGTCTAACATTTGAGCAAACACAAGTTAAAGGCAGTTCGCAAGCGCAAATTTCGAGAGTGTTAAATCATGGGGATTCAAACTATAATATCACTGAGATAAAAATACCAGACGGTTTCAATATTTCAGATGAAGTTTTACCAAAAGCTTTAGAGAGTGGTGTACTAGATGCAATAGAGTCTTTTAGTGAAAGTGGTTTTACTCCATCATCATTGGTTGCTTGTGGCAAATATTTAGTTGCAATAAGTGATACAGAGATGAAATCGCTTTATGTGGATTCAGACGGTAGTATAACAGAGGTTGATAGTTATGCGTCAGTTGGAACAACGGATACGGACATAACAGGCGAATATATTGACAACTGTCTTTTCGTTTGTCGTGGCGGAGATGGGCTTTTTGCCTATATTGTAGACCAATCAAGTGGTGAAATAACACTAATGGACTCAATCGACATGGGAGGACAAGCAAAACAAGTTACAAAGCTGGATGAAATTATTTGGCTTGCAAATGGATCAAGAGGTGTTGATAGTTTTAAAATTGTCTCCGGTGAATTTGTTCATTTGTATCAACATAATACAGATGTCACTAGCGTCAGCGGAATATGTGTAAATGGTAGTAATGTATTTATTGCTGTTGATTATACACCAGCATAAGGGGTTTTACAATGCATAGTATAAGAGCTTTTGGATATACGTCAAACCCTGGTCAGGTTGGAACGTTAGTTGATGAATTAGAATTTGAATATCATGTACTGGATAAGCTAAAAATAAATAGCGATGATACCATAGTTTTAAATGGAACATTAACAGACTGTCAGAATTTTATTTACACATTAAAGCTAAATGGATCTCTTAGTGTCGTTGATAATCTGTCTACTGGAGAATATGCCTTCACATACTTTGACATAAAAAACAATAGTGTTTTCTATGGAGATTATTATGATGATTCGGTTTATAAGGCTGATATAGATTCCAATGGCATAGCTATATTAAATGATTGCGCTGTTGGCTCAGTTGGTACAGTTAGTTGCATATCTGTAATGGATTCAGGATTCATCGGAGCCCTAGGTCTTTCAAGTCCTCCGGTTGTATATATTATTGACAATCCATCTGATGGGTATATTGATCTAAATGTTGTTTTTAATCCTCAATATCCAGGCGTTTATGATGATCAAATAAGAGTTGAAACAGATTCCCCAGGGTCTTTGCATTATATTCCCGTTTATGGCGAATCACCAGAAATAACCCTTATTGATGATTATGATCTTTTATTGGATCATGATATGCGCTGGGATCAAATATCTTACTATTGGTTTAATACTATGGGTTATGTACAAGAAGTAAAAGACGCAAATGCACATATTCCATTATCTGTTAAGATGCAAAAATATGTTCCAATTTGGACACGTGTTATAAAGCCAGACATAGGTCAAGAATCAATTTTTGTGACATCATCTAATGAATGGAGAGCGACAGTTGATTAGCTCTTATAAATTTTTATGGAATGGTGCTGACATAACAAGCACATTGAATATCAAGTCTATTAGTATAGATGATGATATGGGGCTTGAAGCTGATTCCATGGAAATTGTTTTGTATAATGAGGATAATAAATATTTAGATTACTTTGTTCAGGGCGATGATGTTAAAATTGATTTTGTTTTTGATAACGGGAAAACCTTTAGCACTGGATTATTTTTTGTCGCTACCATAGGCGGAATAATAGGATCTAACAATGAACATAGGCTAGGGCTTATTTCTGTTCCAATGGATTCCCCTGGTATCAGAAATCAAATGTCTTATGCGAGAAAAAATGTAACATTAAAAACTTTACTTTCTGATGTTTGCAAAAAAGCAAACTTGGTACTTGTATACAGGCTGATGAGAAATCCAGCTTTGCCATGGAACATAAAATTGAAAAACGTTTCCCATACTGACGAAAAAGTAGGCGAAATAATAACAGAGTATGCAAGTACATTTAATGTAATACTAAAGATACATAACGAACAATTGATTTTTTCAGATAAAAAATCGTATCTGCTTGATCCGCCGGTTTATACTTTTAACCCTTACTCTGATCCAATTGAGGATTTTACATACGAAATGAATTGGAATCTTTATTCTCAGTATGATGTAAAATACTATAATCCTAAAACCGGCATGGTAACAAGCGACAAAAAAACAAAAAAGAGTACAATAACAACAAAGTCAGAAACGATAAAAAAGATCAATTCCAAAATCAGTGATCCTGATATGGCAAGGGCTATTGCAATGAGTGTTGATGATCAGTTTGAATTCAGGGTTTCATTTTCCACTTATGACAATCCCGATCTTGTTGCTGGTAACGTTGTTATGATAACTGATCTAGGGAATTTTTCAGGTCCGTATTTAATAACAAAATCTTCTCATGATTATCAAACGTCATGGAAAGACACAATAGAGGCAATAAGCCTTTTCTGATTGAAAGGGGTCTATTATGGGATCTAGGTATGTGGTAACGAGTGATGACAGAACAAGAATGGAAGAATTACTCGAGAGTGAATCAATTGTTGTTCCGATTGGAGCAAGTTTTACTGTTGTAGATTCTAAGTACAATACATACGAAGAAAATAGGGGTATTGATTCCACCGAGAGAAACCAGCTTGTTTTGTTATTGGAAATATCTGGCACAATGCCAATAGGAACAGAGATCGTGATCACTCCTAACATAAGTCAATTTGGTGAAATCTCAGCATTTACCCATACGACAACTCAATCTTACACTGATCAAGATGCAGTAATTGAAATTGAGCATGACAATTTGACATATAGCGATTTTATTAAAGTACAGTACAAGCTCAAACAAGGTGGTTCCGAATACACGATCAATAGGATGACCGGTATTTTAAAAAAAAAGTCTGACACTGCCATAATTGAAGAACTCCAAGAGGCAAACACCGAAGCAGGGGAACCTATGGGTTTCCCGAATCTTACCGATTCGGTTATTTCTTGGACGGATGGAACAAAGACTTTCTCAATTGCACCAGCCGTTAATTCTTTTGATGTGTGGGTCCAGGGAAAAAAATTCACCAAGTATGCTGCAGAAACGCTCATAGGAGATGGAACAGATTTTACCATAGCCGAGGGTCTTTGGTATTTTTCCTATGATGTAAACGGCGATCTGGTTGCTTCTCAGACAATTTGGGATTTTTCCCAGGTAGCACCTGTCTATCTCATCTATTGGGATAACACCGGTGAAACGGCAATAATTGAATGTGAGGAACGCCATGGCATCACTATGAGCTGGGCTACTCATAAACATATGCACTATGGTGAGGGTACGCATTATATTAGTGGTTTACTCCCAGGTGACATAACATCGGATGGTAGCGGTGATTTGGATGCGCATGCTCAGTTGTCAATAGGAAGTGGTGAGATAGCCGATGAAGATATTTTTACGAGTATCGCGGCAATGTCTTTGCCAGCTCAGATCCCTGTTTACTACAAAACAGGTGCATCGGGGTTATGGAGAAAAACAACAGCAACAAATTTTCCTGTGAAAGAATATGGGGTTTCTGATCGCCTTGCATACAACCAATACACCGGTGGGACTTGGCAACAGACTGAGGTAACAAACAATGGGTTTGTGCTTGCTCATATTTTTGCTTTACCTGATGTCAATAATGATGTCATTGCCATCCAGGGGGAAGCTGAATACCTCACACAGTCTGCAGCCAGAGACGGAGCTGAGATTGAGCTTTTAGCTTTACAGGTTGCTGGCTTGCCATCTGAAGAATGGATACCTATTTGTACGTTGATTTATCAAACATCTGACAGCTATTCCAATACAGTTGAGGCAAGGATAAGAAGCACGGGAACGGGTGACGATTTTATTGACTGGCGTTTTTATGGCATCGGACCTGCCCTTGGAGGGGGTCCGCCCAGTCCGCAACCAGTGATAGAGACTGTTGTCATGCCTGTATCGATTGGATGGGTAGAAGATGGAAGCACACCTCCAGAGACATCTTTTCTTTATGAAGGTGCGACTAATGGAAGTATAAGACTCAGGAAATTTGCTGGGGATTCGGACAATGACATTTTGTTTCCTTGGAAGGTACCACATGACATCAAAGCGGATGAAGGCATCTTTGTTTCTTTGGACGGGGTAATCACTGAGAGTACTGTTCCAGCTTCAGACGAAGGGGTGTCTTTTAAGATAAAAGGCTACTCTATTGGACAAGGTGATAGTATAGATTTGACTTATGGATCAGAGGTTGAAAGCGCGCTTGATCTGTATGCTGCAGGGGCAACAACACAGGGCGATCATTTTCTCACTGATAAAAGCGATAAGATAACGATCACGGATTTAGCAGCAAACGAAATTGCAATGATTGCTATACGCAGACATACCGGCGATACTGATGATGATTATCAAGAATTTGTTGGTATAGCATTTATTAACATAGAATATGTTAGGGAGGTGAAAACTTCATGATGGATTTTGCATACCAAAACGGAATATATGTTCCAAAGGCTGATTTTTTAACATTGCCGAGGCCTCCAAGCATTGCAAATCTAAGTCAATATCTCACTGCAAATGGTGTTAGGGTAAAAGCAGATGTACGCTATAACGGGAAAGATGCGGGTTCAAGCTCGTGGGCTCCATGGGGGCCTGGTGGATCATTGACAATCACCAGCGGTACGTCTCCTACGCTGAATGATGGATCTCCGTTATTTGGCGGAGCTGATGACTCGGTTAAATTCAACACAGGGGCAGCTTATGAAGATACGACTGGGTTAATTGGACAAGTTACCACAGAAGATTTTGTAATAGAAGCTATTATCAAAACACAATCGGACGGGGCTGCTGACGGTTTTATTGCTACGACACGAAATTCATCTACTGGCTGGTTATTGTACCAACCCGGTTATCAAATTAGATTATTAATTAATGACGGTACATCATCAGTATCCTGGACAGGTGTCAAAGACCCTGATCATTGGTATCACGTCCTTGTTTTTGTCAACAGAGATGAAGCGTCAACAGATGGTTGTAAATTTTATATAAATGGTGTTGTTGATGGTTCCGGTGCAGACATGTCAAGTTCTTCATCATCTTTGTCTTCTGAAAATTTTACAATTGGTCGTCGTGCCGAGGCATCGACAGCCCCGTATCAATCAAACGTTGCCTATTTGGCCATGTGGAAATACGCTTCTTGGTTCAAATCAGGCTCAGACGGCCCTGCAGAATGGGCCGAGATTGCATTTGAACGTTTTTGCACTTTGTTTAGTGCACAAGCATATGGAGGTGGAACAAAAACACCATTGTTATTTGAGCGATCGGGTACCGATTATACAATGAAATGGGAAGAATCGCTAAATGCTTATAAGCTTTATCAAATTGGCGAGGATATGCCAGCATTTAAGCGGGTTAAAGATAAAAGTGGTCAAATTTTTTGGGGTTATTCACCAAACGAAGCAGCTGAAAACAAAATAACCGAAGCAGAAGATTTAACAACAGATTGGTCAAGTATTGCGTTAAATAGTATAAGTTCAAATGTCGTTGATTGTCCAGACGGGCGCACTGTTGTTGATGGAACAATTGCCAATACTACAGACACCCAACATGGCGCTTCTATTACAGCAACATTGACGGCACAGTTGTATACATTTTATGTTTTAGCCAAACCAGGTGATCAAAATTGGGTTAAATTAGAAGACAGCACACTAACTAACTGTTACGCTTATTTTCGTATAGATTCAGGCAACGAACAAGTTGGTTCTACGCCAGGGGCAGGGGTCGACGATGCTTACGTGTTTCCAAATTGGTGGAATGGTTTTACAATGGTATCAATCACATTTACCGCAACAGCTGCTTCCCACACCTTGAAAATACTATCAGCTGCAGCGGATAACGATGACGACTTTGTTGGTGATGATAGTACAATTAATACTTATTGGTGGGGAATGACATGTGTTCAACATGATTGTTGGTCTACTCCGATTATATCAGTTGGTGGTACTAAATCAAGGGTATGGTCTGCACTGAGGTACAAGGGAGATGATGGTTTTGTAAATAATGTTGATCGCATTGGGTCTATGCAAAATGAATTTTGGTTTCCTGATTACAATATAAGAGATCCAAGGCCAACTATGTACATCACAAAAAATGCATTAACAACTGATCGAATTTTTGCTTATGCTCAGTCAGCTGAAAATTACCGTTCACAAACTGAGGCATCCGGTGGAAACTCTGGTGTTTGTGGAGCGGGAACGGATGTTGCTGATGGGTACCCGCATCGAGTATTGACCAGATGGGAAGATGACAATCTCGAGAATTTTGACAATCTAGATGCGGGTACACCTGATACAGATTGCTTAATGCCAGGCGATCAGAATCATGTAAATATTGCTAATAATCAAAACGCGTCATTGATGATTACCGGGCTGATTCGTAATGCTTCTATATTTGAAAACAAGATAGATTTAAATAGCGGTAAAATAGTTGTTGCAGCAAGAAAACGAGGTGTCGATCAACTAAATCCATCATTAACAATCAATGGCACAACTAAAACACCCGAAATTCGATTCAAGGGTGGTGATGCCGATGGAACTGATTGGAATTACTGGACGTATGGCGGAGATTTAACAATAACTACCGCGACGGCTCCATCGTATAATCAGGGTTTTCCTGATGTTGGCCAAACAGGCAAACGCTGGGATCTCAATACGGATTCTGTAAAATTCAACAATGGGGCAGCTTACGAAGACACCGGTGGTACTATTGGTCAGATTGGGACTGAAGATTTTGTTATCGAAATAGTTTTCAAATTTTATCAAACCGACACAGACTTTTTGATGTGCACACGATACGACGCAGAAGGGTATCTTGTTCGAATAGATAGCAACAAAACGCTACAGATGGGGATATTTGACTCTGGGGGACAAATTTTCATCGACACTCCAACTTCAACATTTGTGGAGAACAACTGGTATCACGCCATGATTTTTGGCAATCGTGATGAAAATTCAAACGATAGTAGCCGTTGGTATGTCGACGGTGTTGAAAAAGGCACTGGTGATAATATTAGTTCAATTAATGGATCTTTGTCTGGTGCCAATTTCACAATTGGCAGAAAATCAAGTCCAGGCACCGGTAATGCCGCAGAGGCTAATGTTGTTTATTGCGCTATGTGGAAACAGGCATCCTGGCATCAAGCTGGTGCATCAGGCCCTGCAGAATGGGCGCTTATTGCCAAGGCGCGTTCAGATGCTTTCTGGGGGACTGTATAGAAAAGGAGACCATGTGCCATGTCCAATGAAACGGATACGGTGATTAAAGCGGTTGAGTTACTCAGAAACGATGTCAAAGAGTCTTTGGGGGATACGACAAAAGAGCTGGTCAGCGTGGGAAAGAAGATCGTTAGGATTGAAACCCGGTTAGATATTTTTGGAAAAGATCTAACAGAAACAAAAGAGGTCGTTTCTAAGATTCGCGATTCTAGGGCCGATGCCACTGCAAGGATCGATCTGGCCGAGAAGCGCCTTGATAAGATCTCAGACTCCTACAAAACCATAAAAAAATCTTATCCACCAAGAAAGACGGCTGATAATTTTCAGTCAATGGCGAAATTTGCTGGTCTGATAATCACCGCATTCGTTACCGGAGTAGGTGCTCTGTTTGGAATTCTGTATCAATTTGGTCTTTTTGATTAAAATGGGATTAGATCTTCATCTGGGCTTTTTTCGTTCCTTTGACTGGCCGGTTCGTTTCTTCTCTGTCCCTTGGAGCTAAGGTTCCATACAGAAAAAGCAATGATGTTTGTATATTTTTTGCCATCCTTGCCAACATCATATGTTATCTGTCCTTCAACGTAAACAAGATCTCCTTTATCTATGTACTTAGCTGCATTCTCTGCTGTATTTCTGTAAGCCGTTATTTGATGCCAGTCTGTTGTGTTTTCGTTTCTTCTGGTAGCAACCGAAAAGTTGATGGTAGGAGATCCACCTTGTGTGTATTGGAGCTCTTTAATAAATCCTACATGACCAATTATTACCGCCTTGTTAATGCTAGGCATTGATTGACCTCTCAATCTGATCCCTTAGGACCTCATTATATTTTGTTGGATCGGTCGGATTGATTGCTTGATAGACATTTTGCCTTGACACACCAAGCAGTCTTGCAAATCTTGACACAGATCCATATTGACGCCTGATTTCATCATAGATTTTTTGTTTATTTTTTTTGTTTACCTTCATCTCTTTTCTTTCTTTTCGTCTTCTTTGTTAGACGGTATGAACCATCTATAATTGTGGTTGTCGTGTATTGATCAATGACCTCAAGTACACGTGGTATTGTTAAAAATTCTCCATACAAACCATTAAAGTGTTCGATTATTTTTTTTATATCAACCTTGGTTCTTATTGATGATTTTGATTTGTTGTAATCCCAATATTCACCGTCGAGTTCTATAAATCCATTAAGTTGTATACCGTCAATGTTTAGGCTTTGATCAACGGCTTCCCTTGTTCTTTCTATTTCCTTTTTTATCTCTTCATGTCTAAGCGTTAGCTCGACCAATTGTCTTGCTGAATGTTCATCTATTTTTATTTGTCTTTTAATTAATTTTCTGTATTCCCTGTAAATGTCTGCTTTGTCATTTTTGTTTAGGTACATACATAGAATTTTTTCCCATATCTCATAATACATATCTGGTGTTTTGTATTTGATATAATTTTCGTTTGTAAGTTGTACAATATATGATTCCCGTATCTCTAACAAATAACAATATGCAGCAAGTTGAAGGTAGTCTTCATCCTTTATTTTGCTGCTTGTTTTCCAGTCAATTATAAATCGATCATTGACTAACAGATCAACCGTTCCACCATACAGTTCATTTCCTATCCTAACCTCAGATCTGAGTATCGCTTTATTTGTTATTTCTTCGTTTAGAAAAATTTGTCCAGAGATTAAATAACCTCTAACCTGTCTCCATGGTGTTTTATTATCTTCTTTCTCAATCCAAGCATTGTACAGATCAACAATTTCATCCGTGTTGTATCCATCGCAAAGCAGCTCAAGCAATTTATGAACTGCCTTACCCCGGTCCCTTGCTTCGTTTATGCGTGAAACTTCTGGATAGTCGGGTATTATACCTATGTGTTTTAGTATCTGTGTTACACTCAGGATTTCCGAGTCATCCTTTTTGTACTTGTGATTCACCTCCGAAAACTCAACTTTTAAATTTTCTAAATTCATTGTGTCCCCCCCGACATTGCGTCAATAAACATTTTTAGGGCATCCGATTTTGAAATATTTAAAGAGGAAACTACCATATTTAGATTTTCATCAGACGGATCGAATGCAAGGGAGAAATCTTCAAGTATTTTTTTACATTCTTCAACTGTTAGTTGAGGAATGCTTTTACCCAGCTCAGCTTTTATTTTTTCGTTAAGTTTGCCAAGGTCATTAAATTCAGTTTCTGACTTAAGGAAAGAGACCTGAAACAGCTTTCTCACAACATCTTCTTTTGTGACTGTTGGTTTATCCTGATTTTCTTGTTTGTTATTTTCAGCTTGTGTGTTTTTCTGTGTATTTCTAAGTTCGCTTTCTGTAATTGTTGGTGAGCCTTCATCTTCGTCTGAGTAGATAGAGACATGGAATAATTTCATTTCAAATTGTTTTTGGCAAGCAGTAACAGCTTGTGCAAGGCTTTTCCCTTTAGTGTCTCGGTCTTCGCCATAAAATGGTATTTTTTCTGAGTATCCGGTCTCACAATCTATGATTGTGAAGTTCATTTCCACCCTGCTTTTGACCCAAAATTTCCCGTTGACCTCTTGTGATTCTTGCCAGAGATTGACAATGCTCGGCAAGATGAAAACTTTAAACTTCTCCAACAATGGTCTGATCTTTGCATTAAGAGCTTTGTAACTTGTGTACGAATACCTATCATATTCATGCGTTGAATCCTCAGGCACAGATCCAAGTTCTCTTGTGATCTGTGCAAGCTTCAATGCTAGTAAGGCACATTCTTTGTTGTAAACTTTTTTTTCGTTTTCTTCTGACATTTTTGATTCTCCTTTTTCAAAAAACAAAACAGTTTCCCAGGTCAATATAACCTGTTACCTGTAACCTGTCAATTACTTTTTCAGCTTGCTAAGACGATCTTTCATGGCCTTCGTTGGTTTCATCCATCTGTTACGTTGACCCGGGTTTACATCAAAACCCTTGTCGGGTTGTTCGGTAATCTTAGGGGATTTTTGAGATATGCCTTTAATGGCAGCATATGATTCAGTGATCTCAAGAGCTTGAGATCTGCATTGAAAATGATTAGGCGGATAGTATGTATTCCAAAACAAATCGTCTTTGCGTTTAATCGTGCCGCTCAACTGCTTGCATATCGGTGTTTGTCTTCCGTCATCAACACCAACATATTCATAATAAATAACACTTGGATCTTGCTGGCCAGCTCTGTATCTGCCTGCGCTGTGAGCTGTTGCGTAGTTTGTTCTATAGACATTCTCTAAGTAGTATTTATTTTCCTTATGCAAGCCCAGTTCTCTCATGATGTCATCTTTTCCAATTCGATCCATCCAGTCCCTTAAACCTAACCCGGTTGGTAAACTTTCAGCAAAAATTGTTTGTAATCGTGACATTCTATCATAAAAATCAAGCTCGGCTATTAAATTAGATTTGATACCTAACTCAAGCTTTACCTTTTTTATGTATTCTTCACCTAGGCCAGCTCTTTCAATTAATTCGTCTATTGTTTTTTGATCGATAATAACTTTTCGTTCTATCGGATCGGTAATATTAGCAAATGTTTTATCTTTTGATGTTTTATTTTGATCGTCAATGTAGTCAAATGCATTTTCTAATCCTCTGATAAATGCAAAGAAGATCGAGTCAAAAATATATTTTTCCGCTTTTGTTAGATAGGTTTTGCTTGGCTTTGGATCTTTTTTGCTGGATTGTTTGTACAGTGCGTCATAAATATTTTCACCGATAACGTTCAACCACGATTCTGTATCCTCGTATAGATCGCGCTCGTCTTCAGTTGCCTGTTTCTCTGGTGTTTTTGTCGCAAAAAAAAATCGTTGTCTTGATTCTCGATTGACGAATTAAGGACAACACCAGATACGGATTCATCATCCGTATCGGTTGGTGGTTGCAATCCGTACTTATCAAAAAACCATGATTTTGAAAATGACAAACCAGCCTCTTGTGCCTGTATCACCTGTTCATAGGTTGGATCATATCGATACGAGTATGTTAGGTATGGTCGTTTTTCTGGTGATACCATGGATCTATTTAAAATAAGATGCCATTGCAACAACGTATTAACCGGTGGTTGTAGTTCGCTAGTTGCGATGCTCTTTGCACGTTTTTCAATTATTTCAACCTGTATTTCGTTAGCGCTTTTATTTCCGTATTTTGTATCATTAGTAACAGTAGAAGAACCAAGGATTGACTTGGAGATCATACGATCAAACAGCTCAACAATTGATATCAGTTCTTCTCCTTTTGAGGTTGCTTGAATTGTTTCTATAGACTCAACGTTCGCCATTGCGATACCAGATGAATTTGACAATTGTCTCAACTGATCTGAGATGTTCTCTGCCCTGGTAATTGTGTCTTGTCTATTTGCGCTCGCTTCCATTAGTGCAACAATGCTAGGCAGGATTGATTTTTTGACATACAAAATATTTGCTTTGATTGCCTCTTTTTTAAATTTCCATGGCCAATAGGTTCTTCTTAAAACAGATCGTCCGGATGGGTTGTTGCTGCTTTGATCGTGAGTCATGTAGATATATTTATAGGGTTTGTCCAAGACTTTGTTTTTTGTTGTGTCAAAAGGCTTCCCGTCTGTTGTAAAGCCATATCTTTGTGGATTTAGCGGTACCAGCTTTTCAACAAACCACTGACCATCGTTGATCTCTGGTTCTTCCCAGGCAACTTCACAAACGATGTTTCCGAAATCAAGGGAGTCTAGAAGCTTTTTAGTTTGCGTAAAAAGTCTTTCTCCTTTGTACTCTAAATAATTTTTGTACTCATCTTGGTAGTCAATCGATATAGGATCATCTTGATATTGAGTTGGCAGTCTGACATCATAGTTTTCTGCTTCGATAAAACTTTTAAAAGTTTGAAGATCACTGGAGATCTGATCGTCAACCAACATGTCTCTGATCACCTCATACATTGTGTGGCGATCAACGCGTGCAAAAAAATCAACATTTGGATTCAGTAAAAGATTGTTGATTGTTTGATAATTATCATCAGACAAAACACGCTGTAAAATTTTGTCAGACACCGGTTGTTTTTGTATCTCGGCCATAGTTCACCTCTGTTTAAAAATAACACAGATAAAAAAACTTACCAATAATAATATTCTAAATCATCGTCCGAATAACAAAAATCTTTTTTATTATCAATTACTTCCTGGTCTGGTTTTCTGTTTCGTTTTTGAATTGTATCACGATAAAAAAAACCTATCGCTTCCAAATCTTTTACAGCAATAACAAGGGGCACGTGTACATCAGATATGAGTACGAGATCAAATGGTGCTTTTTGGCGAGCAAAAGATCTCCCGTTTAGAGAGATTGGCAACGCTGTTGTTTCACCTTTTTTGATTAAAGTTAGTCGCATTTTTTACCCATTCCTCATACATTTTTTGACGTCGTTTTGGTCCGCTACACACACCGGTCTGGTATGCTTTTAGTCCTCTGATTACATCTCCCCCACAACGTTTTGTTTCGTGTGCTAACCAAAGCGCAGATCCATAGATCTGCCCTTGTTCCGTCGACAGATCTACTCCCTGTCTCCTAGCGTACGATCTGGCCGTCCCGAGAAGTTGTCCTATTCCTTTTTCACCGAGCGCCCCATCTCTTATTTTCCAAAAAAATGAGCTTTCGCATTGTAGTGTTATGGTTAAAGCCCTGTAGTCAACCCCTGCCCGTTCAGCTGCCTCTACAATCGCCTTGGCGCGTTTTTCCGCGTCTCTGTATCTCTTGTCGGTGGGGCGCTTTACAAAGCCTCTGATGTAGTTTGTGGCGTCTTTGATTTTTAGATCTGTTAAGAGATCATTGTGGTCATATTTGATCGGCTCGGTTGCTTGTGCAATTCGGGGCACTATGATCGCCAGGGCTGCAAGTATCGCGAGCAAGATCAGGAGACCAATTTTACTCGGATCAGTCAACCAGGTGATGATTTTTTCCATTTAAAATCCTTTCGACAATGTTTAAAAAATCCCTGAAATTATAAATCACAAAGGCAATCGTGTCATGTTTATTCATTTTTTGTATCTTGCGTTTTTGCAGTGGTCTTAATTTGTCTGATTTAAATTTGACTTCAAAATAATAGGTTATTCCGTGAATAATCAGTATACAATCTGGCCAACCCGACCTTGCAGCGGATACGATTTTATTGTACAAAAAACCATTGCGGTCCGCCCACTCAGAGATCTTTGCTTGGATGTTACTCGATGTCATTCATCACCCCACAGTCCAAGCATATATTTGGTTGTATGCTTTCATGCCTCTCAAAACGGCAAGACTTCCTGACTTAACCGTTTAGCTGCTATCTCGCAATACTTTTCCTCTATTTCTATGCCTATCGCTTTTCTGTTTAAGTCCTTGGCGGCGCGTAGTGTTGTGCCGCTGCCCATGAAAGGATCGAGGATAGTGTTGGAAGTGAAAGTTTTTAAAATGAAAGCTGGTAGTTTAACTGGAAATCGCGCTGGGTGTTCTACCTCTGGCCCAGATCTTAATACTTCGCCGCAACATCTGTTTATCCTTATAACACTATTCGGTATTTTAAAAGGATCGCCATATTTTTTCGATGTAGTTATTTTTCTTAACTTATCATTTTTTGCCCTTAATCCATGCTTGCCAATTTTAAGCTGTTGTGTCTTAATCCATTTGTTTATTTTTATTGCCTTTTTATTATAATGGAAAATAAATTCAAACGATGGCGCAAGCCTACCATTCCAATCACCTGGCAACCCTTCGCCTTGTTCCCAAACATACCAACCAAACAATCGATAATTTTTAGCAAGCATTGCATCTTTTAAATAATCCCAATAGCAGAACACAGACCCATCTTTGTGTATTAATCCCAAATTAATCAATATTTGTCCATTATTGGTCAGGTTGATATTACTTAACGCAACAGGTACCACGGAGACCCAGTCTTGCTTTCCACCATAAGTGCGTTGATTCCAGTATGGTGGAGATGTAAAAACCAAATCAACCGGCTCTAACTCTGGCAATATATCACGGCAATCGCCGTGATAAATAATACAGTGATTATCCTGATAGTAAGGGACTGGGAGATTCATTTTTTTTCTCCATTTACGCAACCATCCAGCCACGCAAGCAGCATCTCAAAACGTATATTATTTTTTAGATTTGCTAGTTCGTTAATGGCGGTGTTGAGTTGATCATCTAAGCATTCAATACAATCGGCTGGTGTCGGAACATGTTCTGATTCGTAAAGTTTAGAACACTTATCACAATCTTTTTTTTTCATTACACCCACCTATTCCTTATGGACGTCTTTGTTAGAGGTGAACCAACTTTCTATTTTTATCACATCTTTTTTTTCTGTTTTCTGTTCACATGCATCTAACATTTGTTTTTTGGTTAAACTGTGGTTCCAGTCGTCTGAATGCCAAACTGGATAGTATTTTTTGTCACCAACAGACAAGGGTAAAGCTTTAATTTCTTCAAGTGTTTTGGGTGTATCTCGAAACACAAGCTCAACAGCAAAATCTTTGGTACTAATGTCCTTTGTTGATCCAGACTTCTTCTCGAATTGCTTGTCAAAATTGAAAAATGGTTTACCTGGATTAACATGCTTTGATATATCACTTGGGTTTGTATCCTTTGGCAGCTTGTCCCATGGCCGTTTAAACAGAAAATACCAAATTTTATTGAGTAAAGAACGCCACCATGTCCACAGTAGTCCGTTTACATAAACTTCATCTTTGCCACTACGGTCTATAAACATCATCATGTGATACCATTCGTCTAGATCTTTCATTTTAAAAACTCCCTTTTAAAGTGAGTAGCTGTATAGTCATCTTTGTTTTTTACTGTATCCATTATTGATCTATCTACCGGTAAGCCCATCATCCAATACAGCACTGGCGTCTTTTCCCTGTCTAAATCTTGTAACCTGTTTTTTGCTTGCTCGTAACTCAAGTAAGCAAAGTCAGGGGAGAAGAAAAAAACAGCGTCAGACGTATCAAGCCTGATGCCTTCGCGCCCAGATAAATACTGTGCTGTAAAAATTACCCTATCACATTGATCGCAACGTTGGAAAACCTCAGGGTCAGTAACGATCCAAGGATAAAAATATCCCTTTAGCAGCTCTAATTCAGACTTGTATTTATAAAAAACAATTGCTTTTTTGATATTTTTAGATCTCATAAAAACATCTAAATATTTTGCTTTGTATGTGGATATAAGCAAATGTTCTCTTGTGTCAGTAATCAGAGATCCACTTGATAATTGATGCACCTTACTTTTTTTCTTAGCTGGGGAATCAGCAGTAATTTCTTTTTCATCGATGATCAAAAAATCATTTTTTCTTAAATCATCAAAATATTTTTGTATTTGATCTGGCACTGGACAATTAATTATTTGTTCATCAATTTCGAAGTTAAAACCAGCTTCTTTCTGTGTCAGGGATACACGTAAAGGTTCGAAATCGGCAAGAACCTTTTCTTTTTTTGCTTCAGTGTAAATGGTAAAATTATGAGTATTGATAAATTGTTTTTTTATATTAACATAGTCCCTTGCCCAATGATAAAAGTTTTTGTATTGCCTCCATGGGCTAAAAGACGAAATTGAAAGTTCATGGTATAGAGAAGAAAACGATTCTGGTGTGGGGGTTGCAGAAAGAAAGATGATTGGTTTGTTGATACATATCGCCTGCAATCGCCTTGTCCTTTGCGATGCTTTTGGAAAAGCTCCAAGTGTGTGAGCCTCATCAATGATCACCAAATCAAAATCATGAGTTGTTAGTTTATGCAAACTCTCATAATTAATTACGGTCAACTTAAAATTAGGTTTTAGTAGTTTGTAATCTTTTTTAATTGATTTAATCGCTCGTTTTTTTGTGACGAAAAGAACAGATTTTGAATCGCGCAAATCAGAGATCCTTAGTGCCATAAGCGTTTTGCCTGTTCTCGTTTCTGCAGCGATATACACTAGTTTTTTTTTCGCTATAATACAGTGTGCAAGGTCAACAACTTGTTTTTGATAGTCTCTTAAAATAATCATTTGTTTTTCTCTGCTTTTGTGATATTATTAAAGTGTCTTTGATTCTCCATAAAATGTTAGTCGTCCCCCTCAGAAAGGGGGACCTTTTGCCCTGCCCACTTGACGCGATCTCCTGGGCAGGGTGAACAAGTTTTTAAACCTCCTTTGCTAGGGTTTGAAGTCCTTGGAGTAAGAATTTTTCGTTTTATACATGTATTTTGATAGTACACTCGGATCTATCTCTATCGACACATCACCCGGTAAAAGAGCCTTGTCCTCAAAAAACCACTCACCTCCAATTTGCACACCCCAGGGATAACGGTTCGCGATAGGTAATCCCCCGCGTCGTTCTGTAATAGCTGACCAGTTCGATATTCTTCCCTTTTGTGTATCCGTAGCCCATTGATCGGGGGGAAATAAAATGCCATCCTGTGCCTTTTGGAGCGATTCTGTGAGCAGTGGAGAAAAGTCAGACCAATTTTTAGATCTCATAATGTCCCGACGTTTTAGCTTTGGTTCTGTGCAGTATTTAGATCCGTGATACCTACCCCCTGGACGACAAAACTTTCCGTCTCGTGTCCATGCGGGATTGATCGGTTGCGAAAACCTAATCCACATTTTACCGTAGCTATACTTGTGTTTTGAAAAATATGGATGGAGCAAGCACCTATTGATCAATGCCCATAGCATCGATGCAATTTTTTCTTGCTGTTGATCTTTTGTTAGCCCTTTTAGTCCCTCGCCCATACATCCCCTGCCCGCCCAAAGTAGATCATCATCTGTAATTATCAGATCCCTGTACTTTGACTTATAAATAGTTGCCATGATTTCTCCTTTTTTAAAATGTACTCCAAAGAACCCATGATTGACTCGAAAAAGTCACAAAACAAAGGGGGGTTTGTATGGAAATCATGGGCTCATCGGAATACATTTTTATTACCTCTAATTATTGCACGGGCAAAAACGCATAAGGTCTTGATGTGCTGAATCGCAATTTGTATCTACTGAGCGAACTCGACCAGCAATATAACCTCCTCCCCATCTACCCGAGCAACCAATCCCTCCATATTTGGTGTATGTTGAGTCGAACCAAGCAAAGCTCTCAGCCGGTTGCCAGGGCCACGTATGTGGGGGGCTACCAAGGATCTCTATAAGCTGTCTACAGTTGTAGTCTGATCCCCTATGCCCAGCAAAATAGATGATTGTCTCTAAATCACAACCACCATTGTTTCTGCAAAATTCAGTACATCCCCAGGTTTTAGGGGCGACATACCAGCAAGCCCCACCGACATAGGAGCCTTTGTGTGTTGCTAGAGTTGGCCCGATAATATCGGGGCAATTAGTATCAGGACCGGTATCGGTATCAGGACCAGTGTCGGTATCAGGACCAGTGTCGGTATCAGGACCGGTATCGGTATCAGGACCAGTGTCGGTATCAGGACCAGGGCCGGTATCAGGACCGGTGTCGGTATCAGGACCAG